>Ga0265294_10001999_pt1 | contig 27004 bp, 18 predicted proteins | sample MunlanPumphouse3_FD_192504 | JGI IMG/M metagenome (GOLD analysis project Ga0265294, IMG submission 192504) | Groundwater microbial communities from a municipal landfill in Southern Ontario, Canada - Pumphouse #3 | ecosystem: Environmental > Aquatic > Deep subsurface > Groundwater | place... | reverse complement strand
CAATACGTTATGCTTTTTGCACACATCATAACATTTTTTCAAGTATCCCTCATCAGGAACAAATACACCCGCTTCACCTTGAATAGGTTCAACAAGAAATGCAGCAACTTTATCTCCGTATTTTTCCAAAGTTGTTTCAAGAGCTACCGAATCATTATAAGGAATCTTAACAAATCCGGGAGTGAACGGACCATATTGAAAATAAGACTCAGGATCTGTAGATATCGACACTATAGATATAGTACGGCCATGGAAATTCCCCTCACAAACGATTATTATTGCCTGATTTTCCGGAATACTTTTATTTATATATCCCCATTTGCGAGCTAACTTCAATGCTGTTTCAACTGCTTCTGCACCAGAGTTCATCGGTAATAATTTGTCATATCCGAAATATTTTGTTGCAAATTCTTCATATGGACCAAGACAATCATTATAAAAGGCCCTTGAAGTTAAACATAAGGTTTGAGCTTGATCGCATAATGCCTTAACAATTTTAGGATGACAATGACCTTGATTTACTGCAGAGTATGCTGAAAGAAAATCAAAGTATTTTTTTCCGTCAACATCCCATACAAAAGCGCCTTCACCTCTTGAAAGAACTACAGGCATTGGATGATAATTATGAGCACCATATTTGGATTCCTGCTCAATAAAATGATTAGCTTTTGAAGAATTTATCATGATATGTATCTTTTGTTAATAATTTTAAAATCCAACTAAGTTAATAAAAACAGTCGGAAGTAAAAGTATAAATCCAATAATTATTAATGCAATAATAAATTTCCATATGAATTTCACCCATTTACCATAAGGAATTCTGGATATACCCAGCACGGCAATCAGAACCCCGGAGGTAGGAGTAATCATATTAGTGAATCCGTCACCAAATTGAAAAGCAAGAACGGTTGCTTGCCTTGAAACTCCTATAAGGTCAGAAAATGGCGCCATAATCGGCATGGTAATCGCTGCTTTTGCTGAAGCTGAAGGAATAACAAGATTTATCATTGTTTGTATTCCATACATAAGACCAAGGGAAGTTACCTTTGAAGAACCTTCCATACTTGAAGCCACGGAATTCAATAATGTATTTATAACTTTTCCGTCCTCAAGAATAATTATGATGCCGGCAGCCAGTCCCACTACAAATGCTGCCGAAAATATATCCTTGGCACCATTTATAAACTCTTTTACCACTCCATTTGCCGATAATCCTGAAGCAATTCCTCCAAATATAGCAAGAGCCATAAACAAAGCAGAAATCTCGGTTATATACCAATTGAATCCCAAAACCCCAATTACAAGATAAATAATTGTAAAACATAAAAGGGTCAGAATAAAGAAATGTACCGATTTTTTAAGAGAAACATATCCAAAATACAAAAAAAGGAGTGCTGCCACAGGAAGTAACCATGGCGCCGAATAATGTCCGGCACCAAAATTAATAGTACAATTTCTACTGTATAATATCGTAAATATAATTATCCCGATTGAAACAATGATAAAGGAGACCCAAGATGAACGATTATGATAATATTCAACGCCCCCTTTTGTATAATCTACTCTTTCCCTCCAATACTTATCTTCTTCATACATTATGCTTTTAGTGGGATTCTTTTTAATTTTTGCTGCATATGATAATACAAAAATAATCAGTAAAATATTCAATACAGACCAACATACAAGCCTATACTCTATACCGGAAAACATTGGTAAACCTGCAATATTCTGTGCGATTCCTATTGTAAATGGATTAAGTATCGCCCCTGAAAATCCTACATGTGCGGCAACATAAACAAGACAAACTCCTACTATTGAATCATACCCCATCGAAATGGCTAAAGGAACAAGAATAACCACAAAAGCTATAGTTTCCTCACTCATTCCGAATACCGCTCCGAACGTACTAAACATAAGCATAATCAATACCATTATGATATTATTAACCCCTATTCTCCGTAAAAAAGCGTTTTTTTCAAGTTTTTTAGTAAATTTTAAAAAAGAAAATATTCCGGCATCAATGGCCTTTGAACTATTCACTATCCAGAAGGCTCCCCCGATAATAAGAATGAAAGCGATTATTCCTGCCTGCCGTCCAAAGCCTCTATATATTGATGAGAAAACTTGCCAGGTTTGAGGTTCAGCACCTTTTGTCACCCACGTAGAAATAGCGCAAATTATTATTATTGCAAATATTATTACATAGGTATTTGGGAACTCTCTCTTTTTCATGCTAAACAGCCAATAGTATTAATATTTGAGCTGTAAGGACCCTTAAAAACATAGTCAACGGATAAACAGTAGCATATGTCACAGCCGGAAGGGATCCCCCTATAGAGTTGGAATATGCAAGGGCCGGCGGATTAGTAGAGCTACCCGCAATCAATCCCAAAATCTGAAAATAATTCAGTTTGCAGCCCCAACGTGCAATCGCCGATATTATTATAATAGGAATAATCGTTATCAGGAAACCATACAATATCCAATTATACCCACCTGAAATAACTGTATCAACAAATCCTTCTCCTGCACCAAGCCCTACTGCGGCAAGAAATAATGAGATTCCTATTTCCCTCAACATTTTATTTGCACTTAATGTTGTATAAGTGACAAGATGATATTTCGGACCAAAGCTGCTGAGAAGAATAGCAATAATCAAAGGGCCTCCGGCCAAGCCTAATCTGACAGGCTGAGGAATTCCGGGAAAAACAAACGGAATGGAACCAAGCAGAACACCTAAGGCAATTCCTATAAAGAAAGTGATTAAATTGGGTTCACGCAACTTCTCTAACGAGTTTCCCAATAAATCAGAAACTTTTTCGATAGCTTTTTCATGGCCAACAACCATAACTCTATCTCCCATTTGTAATATCAAATCCGGGGAAGCCATCAAATCCACCCCGGCACGATTTACGCGGGTTATATTTATACCGTAAATTGTTCTTAATTTCAGATCCATCAATTTTTTCCCATTAACAGCCGGTTTAGTGATGAGAACTTTTCTTGCCACAAGTTGAGTATCAAGTTTATCCCAAACCGATTTATCCATTTCTATTTTTTCTCCTAAAAAGGCGACAACCTTATCAATATTTGTTGAGGAGCTTACAATTAACAACTTATCTCCTTCATTTAGAACTGAAGTGGAAGAGGCTATTACTATAGGTTCATTCTGATGATATAACCTTGATATAACAAATTGCAAGTCAGTAAGTTTATCTATATCAAGAATTGTCTTACCAAAAACTGCCGGATTTTTTACAACCACTGCTAATCTTGTAGCTGCATCTGCAGGTGCTGCGTAAGCCTCTGCAGCCGCCCTTTCAGTGACAACATCTACTTTAAATATTTTTTTAATCAACAGCATGGCAAATATTACCCCTATTACACCTAAAGGATAAGCAACTGCGTAACCCATTGCAATAGTAGGATCTTCCATCTTAGCTGTTTCAAGAAGAGTCTGTTGAGCAGCACCTAGACCGGGAGTATTTGTTACGGCCCCTGACAACACTCCTACCATTGTTATCAGAGAGGTACCGGTAACAAGATGAATAACATAGGTTACTATACATCCCAAAATCACAAAACCACCTGCAAGAATATTAAGTGTTACTCCTCCCTTTTTAAAAGAGGCAAAAAATCCAGGTCCTACTTGTAACCCGATTGTATATATAAACACTATCAATCCCAGTTCCTTAACAAAATGAAGAGTATTCTCATCAACACGCATTCCAAAATGACTAACAATAATACCGATAAACAGAATCCATGTAATACCTATTGAAACTCCTGCAATTTTAATCTTACCCAAAAAAGTTCCTATGGCGACAACCAGTGCCAACAACAGGAGAGAATGAGCAACTCCGCTCCCAAAAAATAAGTTTGAAATCCAATCCATTATTGAAATAAATATATTTTATCGTTTCTGCGCAATTTTTTAGAGAAAGGGATTGAGCATAAATCTCCCTTATGAGCTGTATTAACACTAATCAGATCAACTCTTATCTCAGTAACATTATATTCGACGACTCCTGTCGAAGAACCAATAATCAAAATGAAATCACCGACAGAAAAAGATCCCGTCTCAACCAAAACTTCTGCTACACCTATATTACTGAAATAGTTTGTAACTTTTCCTACATATTTTTTTGTTCTGGTGGCTTTATTGCCGTATACCTGACTCCATTCTCCCAATTTTGCTCCCTGATAATATCCGTCCCAAAAGCCACGATTAAAGACGGTCATTAGTTTTTCTTTAAGAGATTTTGCATATTCAGGTGTGTATCTGCCTTCTATTACAGCGTCTGCAGCATCTCTATACGTTCTTGTAACTGTTTTTACATATTCTGCAGAACGTGCACGTCCTTCTATCTTAAAAACCGTTACTCCCGCATCTATTATTTTATCAATAAATTCAACTGTACAAAGATCTTTAGGAGACATTATATATTTATTGTCTATTTCTAAAGAATTTCCTGTTTCAATATCAGTAACCTGATATCCGCGCCGGCATAATTGATAACAATCACCTCTGTTTGCAGAGGCCCCATATTCATGTAAAGAAAGATAGCATTTACCTGAAATAGCCATACATAATGCTCCGTGACAAAAAAGTTCAATTTCTAAAGGACGCCCTGAAGGACCTTTAATCTCATCTTGATCAATTATTCTTTTTATCTCTTTAACCTGTATCAGAGTGAGTTCCCGTGCCAGCACTACTACATCTGCAAATTGAGCGTAAAATCGAAGACTTTCAGAATTTGATATGCTTAATTGAGTCGAAATATGTACCTCCAATCCCAAAGAACGGGCATAAAAAATAGCTGCCATATCGGAAGCAATAATCGCTGAAACACCAGCCTCTTTTGCTTTTTTTAGTGTTTCCTTCATATCCTCCAGATCATCATTATACAAGACAATGTTCAAAGTCAAATATGTCTTTACACCGTTTTTTTTACAAATAGAACAAACCTCCTCTAAATCTCCGGCGGCAAAATTATTTGCCGAATGAGAGCGCATATTCAATTTGCCAACTCCGAAATAAACCGAATCAGCACCACCCTGAACCGCAGCCATAAGACATTCAAAGTTGCCGGCAGGAGACATTATCTCAATTCTATTTAATTCTTTATTTCTCACGATATATTATCTGTTCAGAAAATTCTTTAAGTTTTTCAAGTTGATTTTCCTTCAATCCCACATTAGAGACTGCCTCCATAGCCTTTCTCTGATATTCAAGAATCACATTTAACGCATTATCTTTTATCCCTAAATCAATGTACAAATTCTTCATCTGCTCAATCTTTTCAGCTGCACTATCTTCTCCCATTTCCATAATATGTGACAACCTGTTTTTATTCTCTTCAGTTGCCAGCCGAAGACTCTCAACTAATAACCAGCTTTTCTTATTATTTAAAATATCCCCTCCTATCTTCTTTCCAAAAATCTGTGCATTCCCGAATGTATCAAGATAATCATCGGTAATCTGAAATGCTATCCCCAAAAGGAATCCATATTTATACAAAGCATCAGATATTTCATTCGAAGCCCCTCCTATTATAGCACCCATTTTTGCGGAACAAGCTAAAAGAGCCCCTGTTTTAAGACCTATCATATTGAGATAATCCGCGTTTGTTATAAAAGGCATTTTTTCATAATCCATATCATATTGCTGCCCTTCACAGACCTGAGCTGCAGTTGTAGAAAACAATTCAAGCACCTGAGAGAGTTTATCTCCCGTATATGCCGCCAAATATCTGTATGCCATAATAGACATTACATCTCCTGAAAGAATTGCACAATTTTCCCCCCATTTTTTATGGACTGTCGGTTGATTCCGTCTGGTTTCTGCTTTATCCATAATATCATCATGAATTAAAGTAAACCCATGAAATATTTCAAGAGCCAATGCGGGATATACAATTGATTTATTTATGTTATCCGAAAAAAGAGAAAAAGTAATGATACATAATCTAGGCCTAACCCTTTTACCTCCAATAGAAATCATATATTCAATAGGATTGTAAAGAGACTGAGGGTCCCCACCAATGTCCATATTAAGAATACTTTTCTCTATTATCCAATCTATTTCCTTTAATGTATACATAAATTCTTATTTGTTACGGCAAAGGTAACGTATTTTGCACAAATTACTATCTTTGCGCCAATGGAAAAAAAAGGAATAGCCACAATAGTAAAACATACTGGAAGTCATTATTTATTATCAGAACTTCCTGAATGGAACCTTTTTCCGGCCATCATCAGAGGAAAAATGAGATTAAAGTCTTCTTCCTCTACAAATCCGATCGCAGTTGGTGATAAAGTGGAATATATCATTGATATGGATTCGGACGAACCAATGGGAATGATAAAGAACGTTCTTCCGAGAAAAAATTACATCATTCGCAAATCAACCAATCTTTCGCGACAATCTCATATTATTGCTGCAAATCTTGATCTGGTTTTTCTTGTTGTTACTCTCGTTTTTCCGGAGACCAAACTTGCTTTCATAGACCGTTTTCTACTTACATGTGAAGCATATAAAATACATGTAATAATTCTATTAAATAAAATAGATCTGTATAAAGAAGAATATAAAGAACAGGTTACCTCGTTTAAAAAAATTTACGAAGGTGCCGGTTATGAAATATTGGAAATATCAGCTCTTAAAAACGAAAACATCGATTTACTGAGAGAAAAATGTAAAGGAAACATATCTCTCTTCTCCGGAGTATCCGGGGTTGGAAAATCATCAATAATAAAAGCGCTTGACCCTTCTCTTTCACCAAAAATATCGGAAATATCACAATATCATTTACAAGGGAAACACACAACTACTTTTTATGAAATGCATCCCATTCAAAGCGGAGGTTTTATCATAGATACCCCAGGCATAAAAGGCTTTGGAATCGTTGATATAAAAGTTGAGGAGTTAAGCACCTATTTCCCGGAAATGCTCAAAGTTATGGATAATTGTCATTTCAAACCATGCACTCACACCCATGAGCCAGGATGTGCAGTAAAAGCCGGAGTAGAGAATGGAACAATCTCTCCTGAAAGATATTATTCCTATCTTGGAATGTTAGAAGAGGAGACCAAATACCGTCAATGAATAAACAGATTCTTAAGCTCGCTATTCCAAGCATTCTTGCAAATATAACTGTTCCTCTAGTGGGAATAGTAGATTTAGCTATTGCCGGACATCTTGGAAGTGCAGCAAGCATAGGAGGAATTGCTATTGGAACAATGCTATTCGACCTGCTTTATTGGAATATGGGATTTTTAAGAGTAGGAACCGGAGGAATCACTGCTCAGGCCTACGGGAGAAAAGATTATAAGGCTGCCATGAACGCTGCCACACAAGGCATCGCAACAGCTTTGACTGTCGCCTTATTTATCTGGATAATACAATGGGGGTATGTTGAAGTCTCTTTTTCTTTAATAAAATGTACTCCTGAAGTAGAAAATCTGGCAAGACAATACTTTTTCATAAGAGTTTGGGCAGCTCCGGCCACCCTATGTTTAATGGTATTTAAAGGATGGTTCATTGGAATGCAAAATACAGTTTTTCCTATGTCTGTTGATTTAACAGTAAATATTTTAAATCTTGTTCTTAGTTATATTCTGGCAATTCATACCCCAATGGGCATTAAGGGAATAGCATTTGGAACAATAATTTCTCAATATTTAGGGCTTATTCTTGCCATTTTATTAATAAGGTTAAATTTTAAAAAGTTTTTCCAATATATAAATATCAAGGCAAGTATTAAATTAAAAGATATGAGACAATTCTTTGCCATGAACGGTAATCTGTTTGTGCGTTCAGCTTGTATGCTTGTCATATATACAGGATTCACCTCCATTGCCGCCAATTATGGTAACACCCTTTTAGCGGTAAGTTCAGTAATGATGAAACTACTGCTGCTATATTCTTACCTTGTTGATGGGTTCGCCTATGCCGGAGAAGCCCTGACCGGACGTTTTATAGGAGAAAATGATTCATATTCACTTCACCTTGTAATAAAAAAACTATTTATTTGGTGTATTGGAATAGGTGTCTTATCTACAGTAATATATGCTTTTGCCGGAGAACCACTTATCAGATTATTGACAGATAATGTCGAAGTTATTAAGGCCTCTAAACCTTTTCTTTTCTGGTTACTGTTAATGCCAGTGGTAAGTTGTGCGGCATTCACATGGGATGGAATTTATATTGGAGCAACCGCGTCAAGGGCTTTACGAAATGGAATGATATTATCTTCTGCTTTTTTTATTTTGTCATATCTTGCCCTTAAAGGAATAATGGGAATACAAGCTCTCTATCTGGCTTATTTCGTCCATTTGATTATAAGAACAATTTATATGAGCGTAATGGCAAAAAAAGAGATATACGGATTGTTGGATTGAAAGCTATTCACAATTAAGTGAAAGTTGTGCCGTCTTCACGCTCCCGCTTTTCTTCATATAATACCCGCTTTATTATTTCAGCTGTAGCCTGTGGCTTTTCAGAAGCAGCAAACGGATCATCTGTTGAGGGTTTCAAAACTTCTTCCCCACAGGTTTTATACACAATTGACTGCGATTGTTTCTTAATTTAACCTTTTTTTAGTGGGTTTTCTCCACTTGTTGCACCAAAAAATACATTCAGGAGCATAACTAATAGTACAATAATGTAAAACATAACTTTTTAATTTAGATTGTTATTATAAATAAATTGTTTTTATAGGCTATAATACATCGCCCTTACTCTAAATATCTTTTCTTTGTCTTCATAAGTTTAGCCTCCCCAAGCCCCTCCGAAGGAGGGTATGTAAAAATGTTATACTTTATAAAATCATTCATATCTGGTTTTAGATATAAACTCTGGATTTGTTTATTATGATACAAAGAAACGGGGAGTTTTTGACAACTTATGACAATGAGAAAAAAAGTACCAAATAAAAGCAAACTTTTTCTCCAAGATGAAAAGAGAGGCAGTGCAAAAAAACAGACTGCTTATGTCAATAAGAATTTATTTTGGATATTTTTCAGGTGAGAGGAAATGTATTTTTGTAATTCCGGGGTTTCAATAATTTCAATATCGTCCAGCAATCCCATTACAAAACGTCCCACACCATCATAAGAACAAACTTCGGATTCAAATATCCATTCGTTATCGGATAGTTTGTTGATATATTTTGAAGCCAAGGGAAATTCTTCTGTTAACAGGCTGGCAGCACGCAAACCCAGTTTGAGTTTTACGGGTTTAGTTTCATTGCTGTTCATGCGGAACACATCGATATAGCCGGATTGGTGGTTTGCCTCGTATTGCCAGGCTTCGGGCAATATCTCAACACTCCCAATTCTTGAGATTTTGAAGAGTTTGTTTTTATTTTCTTCCGAGCAATAACACCATACCTGAACGTAGTTGGTGGTAAAAGCGTAAGCTTCTACTTCCCTGTCGCGAATATCGTTGCCGTGTGCCGAAGAATAGTTTTTCAACACGACCCGTTTCTTATTCTCAATGGCTTCTACCAACTGCTTGACATTACATCCGTTTTTACCACTTACAATGGTTTCTGCCAAAATGTTGTAGTCGTAAACGGTGTAGAGCTTCTTTTTGAGGTTTTGTTTGAGCAGGTTGTTTTCGTCAATGCTTTCGATAGCCGATTTGAGGATATAGGCTTCTTCTTCTGTAAAATGGATTAGCTCGCTAATGTCTTTGAAATATGGGGAGGATTTGTCGAGCTTTGGGCAATTGTTCGTCTTTTTAATGACAAACCCGGCATCCCTAAAGGTGTCGATATAGCGATAAACAGAGCGGGACGAAATAGCCAGTTTGTCGGCAATTTCATCTACGGTTAATGAGTTATTAGCTGTAAGCATTTTCATTAACCTGAGTAAACGTTCGAGTTTGGGTTGATCCATGGTATTTGATTTAAAGGCCTGCCCCCTAACCCCCTAAAAGGGGAATAAGAGTTTGGACTTGAAGACTTATTCTACATATTTTAATTGACTATATTGACTAACAAATTACTACTAATTGCCCAACTATTGCCCGATCTTTGCCCAATTTGCCCCATTCCGATAAATAAGTTTTTCGTATCATCCGGTTGTTTCGGTCGTTTATCGGCAGTTTCGATTTTTTCAACGCATTGTCGTGGCTGATTTTTCCGGCATGGGTGAGTAACTCTCTGCCATTCAGCTGAAGGATTACATCCAAACGTTGAATCCAATCTGCCATATACATGGGTGTATGCTGTTGTGCCATTGTTTCGGCAAAAGCCAAATATTGTTCAACCAATAAACCCAGTAACTTTATTTCATCTTCTTTCAAATAGTTTTTGGCAATACTAATATCCGTTTTCTTTACCGCCAAAGTATTCTTCTTATCTAACGACTGCATACCCATTAAAGGCAAGGAAGCATCCACCCTGCGATACACCAATTCGGCTGCTGTTTGCTGGCTGATAGCCCAAAGTAATTTATTTTGCACCACCTTGAAAAACTCAATGGTTCGTTCGTCTTTTGCATCATAATCAATGCTGGTGGTGTATATGTCTTTAATTTTCTGATAGAAAAACCGTTCCGAAATGCGTATCTCGCGAATGCGTTCCTGTAATTCGTTGAAATAGTTCATCGAACTGCCCGACTTGAAACGCTCATCATTCAACGTAAATCCCTTAATGATATATTCTTTCAACCGCTGTGTAGCCCAGATACGGAATTGAGTGCCCTGAGGTGATTTTACACGATAGCCAACCGAAATAATAACGTCAAGATTATAGCCATTTACTTCCGATTCCTGTGTTTTTCCTGCCATAGCACCGTGTTGAGTGGTGTGTCGGAAATTCCGACATACCACATTTTCTTCCAATTCGCCTTCTTCAAACACATTTTTTATATGCTCGCTAATAGTGGCTTTCGATTTCTGAAAAAGCTCACAGAGTTGAGCTTGCGTAAGCCAAACGCTTTCTTCCTCCAGACGAACATCTATTTTAATGCTGCCTTCGGAATTTTGATATATCAGGATTTCGCTATTGTTCATTTTGGTATCCTATATTTATTGATTGTTAGCCATGTATATACTTGGCGTATTCATCTTTCCGAATGGATTTGTATTCTTTGTTTTGAGATTCGGGCATAAATTAATCTTGTTTACAAATTTAATAACTCTGTTTATTTGGTATCACACCTCTTACTCCACCTCTCGGGCTTTCAACATCGCCTTTGTAACGGGGTATCAAGTGAATATGAACGTGAAAAATGCTTTGTCCTGCTGTTTCTCCAACGTTTAAACCGACATTAAAGCCATCGGGGTTGAACCGTTTTTGAATAAGTATTTTACATCTATTGACAACCAACCACAAAGCACGTTGCTCGTGAATTGAAAGTTCAAAATAATTGGCAATATGACGCTTGGGTACAATTAATGTGTGTCCTGGATTTACCGGAAAACTATCCAGAAATGCTATAGCCGTTGCTGTTTCACTTATCAGCTCTACCTTTGAAGCAAGGTTGCAGAAAGGACAATTTTTATCTTCCCTAACTATTTGGTTGTAATGCTGGTATTCGTAAATTTCGCAGTTTTCATTAGAAAACACACTTTTATAAGGAAGAATAACGTTGCTTTGATATGTGGGCTGTTTGTGAACGTAATGCGTTCGGAAACCTTCGCTTTTCAAATCTCTCCTAACTGCAAAATAGGCTTTCCCAGTAGGTTTGAGCAATTCGGAAACTGACATTAAAACCTCTGCTTGTTCGTTGGGTTCTAACACATTCAGCACATAATTACAGAGTATTGTATCAAAGCGTTTTTGTGGATAATCTGGACGATAATAATTGTCGTAACCCACAATGTCAAATCCCTGTTCTTTAAGTTGGTCAGTATCAAAACCAAACCCACAACCGTAATCCAGAATTTCACCTTTCAGCAGATTATTCTGTTTCAACCAGCGGGTTGGGAACGACATTGAAGTTCTTTCTATCGCTGTTAAATGTGGGTTGTTGACAATCTTTTTCATAGCTGCAACGATTTTTGCCAGTACTTAAAACCCATATTTTCGGCTATCTGAACCATTGGTGAAAATGTTTTCTGAAAAACATTCAGAAAATCATTGTCCGAAAGTTGCACCAAGTCCGATAATGAATCGTGCAACGTGAGGTAATCTTCCAATAGCTTGTTATTCGGATTTTTCGGATAAATCACCTGAATTGCCTGTTGGTGCATTTTAGCGAACGGACGAAGATATTCGTCTAACAATGGCAAATTATTACTTTTAGAAGAATTAATGCTTGAATCAGCTGGTAATAAATTCCATAAAAGGTTGTGCGACACAAAACTCCAAGGTACAAAGTGGTCTAAATCATAATTATTTTTGAACAACTCCTTTCCGGTGTAGATACATTTAATTGAGCCATTAATATCAATGAAGGCATCCCAAAAGTGGCGTTGTTTCAAAAGGGAATCGCGCAAAATAGGTTTGACTAACTTTGAAGGAACATCAGGGACATTTGGATTTCGCTTTTGCAGAAAAACGGTCAAATTCCAGAAAGTAAAATCTCGTAATATCAGATAGTTGTCATTGAGATATTGTTCCCATTTAGGATTTATTTCAATAACATCTTCTTTAATCGAATAAATACAATTATTAGTGTATGATTGTGATAATTCAACAACTTGATTATCTGTTGTATAATTTATCCAAGGAGATAAAAACCTATATGGTACATTCAATGTAAAAACACGCAATAATCCCCGAATCTTAGGTGCGCTTAGATTATTGAAAATCTGTTTCTTTATCTCATCTTTCTTGGCGTCAATAGGAATGTTGAGTTCTTTTTGTAATTCAATAATCTGATTGTAGAGTGAATCAGACTTTCCAAAAGATAAACGAAAAAAATGTATGGGATACCACGCTTCAGCTATCATACCAACGATAATTTCCCAAAAAGAAATTTGTCTGAGTTGTTCCTTTACCATAATATCAAGAATAGCCACGAACCAATAAAACTTGTATGTGGCTACTGTATTATTGTAAATTTGCGCCAATAATCTCGTGTCGAGGTCTTTATCTGTTGGTAGATTCATATTAACAATAACGTTAGCTTAGCTGTTAAAATATCCATATTTCTTATCAATCACCAATCTTCTATCTAAAAACAAATTGCTCATTTCACAACTTGTATCAGGAACCAATGTACAAGAATGGCACGCAGCTAAATTTAGTTGAGCAACACCTTGTCCTTCACTTTCGTAACAAATGGGGTCAAGAGAACAGTCCTTGGCTCTCATCAAAGCACTTCTTATTATGTTTTGTAGCTTCTCAAGATTGTTGCAAAGTTTTGTCAAACCACCCAAGTATCCTTCAGTTCCATCATAAGCAGAAATGAGAAATCCTTTCATATTCGGACTTACATATAAACGCTCTTGTAAAGAAGACATAGGATAACCACAAACGTATTCAAATTCACGAATAAACAAATGCGAAAGAGTATGTATTAACATTTCTCTTGCGGTAAGCGTTTTTGCTTTGATTTTGTGTATTTGCCAATCTGACTCTGTGGCGTTATTTTTAATTTTCTGAACACGCTGTCTTATTATTTCATTGTTTTCCCATTCAATGAGTTTTTGCTGGTCTAAAACAAACAATATACCTTCTCCATAGTTCTCAACAGCAGGCAATAAACGAGTTTCAAAGCTATTTACAGAAACAGATTGAGGCTTAACTTTATACTGATAATTGCCATTTTCGGGATCTATCAAAATACTGTCTGTATCAATGGGTTGATTGCGAGTAAAGGAAGTTTGTGCAGTAATTTTCTTCAATCGATCTATTTTTACTAATAGGTCAAAACCATCCAGTTCGTCTTTTACATTTATTTGACGAAATCTGATAGATTTGTCTTCTCGTTGTTGTGGATTTATAAAATAATCATATTCTGCTTGCCGATATACAATATCGGGAATATAAGAAATATCGGAACCGTCTAAATATTGATTAATTATTTCAATTGGAATATTGTTTTGCCTTGAAAATTTTTCCAAGTCTTTTTGTTCAAATTCTTCATCATTAACAATTGCATCTATCCGTGTTCTGACTTCTGGCGTAAGATTAAGAATTTGTTTTTCGGGTATCCACAAACTACTCAGCGTATTGGAATAATAAATACTGTTACTTGTTTTAATCTTAACTGCAACTTTTTGCTCACATACATCATCACCTGCATATTGTCCGTTTTGAAAACCTAACCAGTCCTTACGACCTCCACATTTCTGGGAGAAGCCAAAAATCCCTTTCAATGTTTCTTTTTTACCACATTTTTTACATTCAATATGAATACCTGATAAATCGGTGTTCTCGTTACTTATTTTATAGTATAGTTCCTGTTTTACGCAGCATTTTTCATATTTCAAAATAAGCTTAGATTTGCTTTTGCTTTCTTGGTCACTCTCCTCCTCTGTATTTTCCTCTTGCTCTATTATTATCTCACGGTTATTCCAATACTCCCAAGGTAAATCTTGTATATGACCATTATCACAAGTCATTACAAAGCGAACTTGTTCTAAATGTTCACCTTTGCAGTCAGGGTTGAAACATTGTAAATCAAATTCTTGCCGTCCTTGCCAATGCCTTTTCCAATCTTTAATATTCATAAATCGGTGACAGTTTGGACAGTAAAACCATTTTGGAAAATAATTTGCTTGTGGCTGTACATCGGTTTTCCATCCATCTTCTTCAACAGGAATAGATACCAAGTGTTTCAATTTAGGAAAACGAGTCCGCAGGCGATTTACTAACCGGTCATCTAAAATGATATGTTTTTGTATTTCTTGGTCGCAGTAACTCGGATAACCCCACTTATCAAATGTTTCGATAATGATTGAAGCATCAGGCGTATCAATTACAGAGCCAACACCACCATAGCTCGAAATCATTTTGCTTTTTCCGTGATTAATTTTCTCTGCCATAATTAATTCCTATTTATTTTAATACTTACACATGGCTCAACACTCCGCATTGATTGCATTGCTATCAACTTATCGTCTGCATTTATTCTTTCTTGAATTGGCTTCAACAAGTTCTTCTTTTTATCCGTTTCTTGCTTACCACCATAGTAATACAATCCTCCGTCTCGACTTGATACCGGGCTTTTTTGAATTTTAATTTTCCATTCTTCAAGTAAGCTTGCAATTTCTGAAACAATCAATTGTTTATCTTCACTATCGGCAAAAGAATGAGAATTGAAAATTGTATTTAGTTCATTGGTAAGAGTTTGCTTGTTATTATTTTCAATTAAAGCATACGGCATTTTATTATCGGCGAATCCCAATTTGTGCCTAAAGTATGTTACAATTGAAGTAAAAAGCATTTTATCCAAAGCGTTTTCAGCAAATGGAGTTACGCTTATGGGCTCTACTTGTTTGTAAAATGTTTTATGAAATGGCACAAAATCTTCAAAATACGACAAATCTCTGGTATTGTTCGGGTCAAACAAACTAAATACAATTCCTTCATTTTCTCTGGCCACACGGCTGCTTGCCTGAATGTATTCTGCCGTATTTGGTGGCATTCCATTCATCAGCATAATATTTAATCTGCCAACATCAAGCCCTACACTTATCATATTGGTAGCCAAAACAATGTCGTATGATTTTCTATATTTATTCAGATTGCCGTCAAACGGGATATTTAACTTATCTAAATTCCTTTTTATCTTTTCATTGGATATTCGACTTGTCAGCTCCAAGTTCTGATTAGATAGATTATCATAATTATGGTCATAAGGCGATTGGTTCAACAAATAACGGACTTGAAGTTGTTTGATTTCAGGTTTTAGTTCCGCTGAAATTTTATTAGCAAATCGACCAATGTGTTTCAAACTTTTGAAATAAGAAAGTATTGTCCAAAACTGATCTGCTTCGACTTTGTTTGCATTATCCTTCCATAACTCCAAACGAGCATAAAGTAATGCAGCATTAAGTCGTAAAGTAGCCATTGTTTGGGTTTTGCCTGTAGGCAAAATTCCCACATAACGCCGCTTGCTTGTTAGCAATGTTTTTGAAAAAAATGTATTATCGGCATTTGTTATATTTTGTGGAAAAATTTGAACATCTCGGCTATATAAACCTTTTACTTGTTCTTCTACATTTTTAACCGTTGCCGTAGAAACTATGATTTTAGGTTTTTGTGTGTTAGTAGTACAAAGCGACAAAATTACATTTTCAAACAATCCTACTAAACTACCCAGAGGACCACTCAATAAATGTAACTCATCTTGTATAATTAGTTCTGGTTTGCGATTATTGTTGTAATTAAATAAACTTGTTGCCTCACCTTTCCAGGCTAATTGAGAAAACTTGTCAACGGTTGCAAACAGCATTGTCGGAGGATTCTCATAAATATCTTCGTCTATCAAAACGATTGGGAACCCATCATTGCTCTCTGAATACTCACAATTTGGGTTCAAACAATAACTTGTCAAATGATTTCTACTTATTCGGTGTCCGATAATTGGATTTCCCGTTGCTTGTGTTTTACTTATTATTTTTGCATTACACCACTGACAGTTAGACAACTGAAATGGATTGATAGCAGGTTGATTTTTATTTAGTCTTTCTTGTACATTTTGTAGCTTCTTCTCAGCACAATTGTGATCATTACTCTTAATTCGGTTTGGAATTGTTGAGCCTCCTACCCAAAACCCAATTGTGATTCGCTCATTTCCTAAATCGGAATGATTTTTACGGATAAACTCACAAGCTAAAATTACCTTTGTGGCTCTTTCGAATTGTTGAGCCGAAAGCAAACGCAAGGTATAGCGTATTATAATATTTACACCACCGTAATTATTCGGATATTGCAATCTTCGCCAAAATATCAAAAATGCAGACAAAGCCAAATATGCTTCCGTTTTACCACCGCCTGTCGGAAAATATAGTAAATCGACTAAATCTTTATCTTCCGAATTTTCTTCAATAAAAGACGGCAAACATTGCAAAATGAACGCTAATTGAAAAGGCCGCCAATTTGGAACTCTGTCTGGGTTGGGATAGTCTTTTGTTGCATATTCAGAATATGCAAATTGTGGATTCTCATTTCTTTCAAATACTTCAAATCCGTCTTTTTGCTTGCTGAAGTGCCATTGATTTTGATACATCTGCAAATAAATCGCAGTATTCGCTAATTGAAAAGCCCTCATTGCATTTTCGTTTTTTTCTAATAATGCAATACCCTTCCACATCCGGCTTAGGATAATCTTACTTTTTTTAATGTTAGATTGAGCTAAAGATTTCTCCTCATAGTCAAATAAATTTATTTCTTTTTCCTCATTTTCAATCCATTGAGAATAGGTGTCAGATAACTTTTTGAGATTTGAAATGATTGTCCCTGTGTCAGTATTGAATTCTGACATTTGTTTAATCTCTAACGACTTTTTATCAAAGCGCTCTATGTCAGTGCTTTGACTTTTTACATTGAATTGAGGTAAAAAGGTAGAACTGACCCAAGCTGGCTTTTTTGTATCATCTTCGCAATTTTCCCAAGTACAGGCGGTGTTGTGTCCAATACCATAAGATAATTTTTTTCTATATAGAAAGTCCAACATTCTGTCCTCTTCCGATTTGTACAGATTGCTTTTATAGTCGTTGAAAGGCAATAAATAAGGCGTTTCAACCTTTATCTCTGTTTGAAACAAACAAGCTTGATTAAGAGTCTCTTTGGCAATAACAAATTTCGTGCGAGGAAAAAGTAAAGTATTTTCTATAAACACTTTAACTACATATTTATTGCTCGCTTGCTCGTAAAATTTAATATGTAGTTTTAAATTGTCTTTTAATGATTCATTTTTACTTTTCCACCATAAATCGCTATTTACATTTGGAATTTCTGATAATAGAACTTCATAATGCTGATTTTCCGATTCTTTTATATCCTCAGAAGAAACTGCTATCTCAACTTTATTATCGTTACGTTTATATTTATCTTTAAAAAAGAGTTTTGTAAGGGTTTTATACAAAGTATTTTCTCTGGTTGTTTGTTTCCCAAGTTCAGTCAAGCAACTGTTCCGAAGTTGCTTTTGCTCTTTTGTTAAGTCTTTTGTCAGTTTTAAGATTTTCTTTTCAGTATCATATTCAACAAACTGAGAAAGTCCTGTTTCTTCAAGTAGATTGTTACCACTGTCAGCATTTACAATATCTCCATCGTAAAGGATTGCAATTTCTTTTGCCTTTACTTTTCTGTAGTTACCAAATGAAAGTTTGACTTTAATTTTGGGACAATCGCCCGAAATGGCAAACGAAATACCGTATTGTGAAGGGAAAAATGTACTTGCAGAATATTGAACCTCTTTATTATCTTCTTTGGCAATTACCGGTTGTATTGTATCATTAGTTTCTTTAGAATTATCATTTTTGTCTTCGGCAATTTCAATCGGAGTTTCATCGCCTTCATCATCGTCTTCAACAAAATCACTAAGAGCGGTTTGTTTCGGGTACAAAATGCCTGAAAAATAACGTAAAAGGGGCTTGTCGGCGATAATTTCGTCCGAGAAATTTACTTTGTCCGCACACTCAAATAAATCAGATCCGGGACCAATCAATTCTTTTTGAACTCGTGAAATTACTTTCTCTCTATTGTTCATTGCCAACCTCCTCTATTTTTACTATTGTTAATAATGGCATATATTCATCAATGAATTGCTGCAAGGCTTCTTTTGTGAAATTTTTCTTATATAAAATTTCTCCGATAACTTTATCTTTCAAGAATTGCTGTATCTCTTGTTTAACACCTCGTCCTAATGCAATCATCGTGCTGTTATATAGTCGTTTAGACTTCTTTAACAAAGGAAACATCTCCTCTACAAAATTTCCTTCAGGCATCACATTGTCTGCTAATGCACAAACTGCGTGCAAATCTGAATTATACATAGGAAACTTTCTCTTACCCACAAAATAAGCATCAACAGTAGCAGGTAGAACCTTTAACCCATATTTTCGCAACTCATTATATAAAGATTTCCTACAAGAGAATACATTGTCACAAACTTTCAATATTTTCTGCCAACACAAAGAGTGTTCTCCTATTTCACCAAATTTCTCAGGTTCTACATCAACTGCAATCTGAAATAGATTTTCGGCTAACTGTTCCCTCGGATAAATGCGAACTTTATCGCCAAGTTTTAATCTATATGATTTAATTAATTTACCTTCAAAATCAAAAACAGTCTCATTACTTTCTAAATCGACAATGTCTCCATTTGATAATCTAACTTGGTAGGAGACTCTTTCTTCCACATCATCTAAAAGGCTATCTCCATCATCTTTATAATTGTCATACGCCTTTTGTGAACACTCATCCAGTTTGTTGATAATATCTTCTAAGGTTGGACTTATATTTACTGTCGGTTCTGCAACAGGCTCATACTTGATTTTTGACAGAGCAAGTCTATTATTACTTGTTAATTCACTTTCAATACCTAATTTATAGTTCTGCAATTGTTTTTTGAATAAACTATGCTCTTGCTCGTAAAGCACAAACATAATATTGTTAGTTAAGCTATATATAAAATCGAACTCTTTTTTCGTGCCATCAAAAGAATAGAATAGTAGTGTTTTACTACCAAGCGTATCACTTTTTAATTGCTTCTTCAATTCAGTATAAGTAAAAACATTATGAGTAGTCTTCAATCTCTCCTTAATAAAGTCAACATCCTGACGATCTGCAACTATTACCAATTTTCGATTACTTTGTTCCCATAATTCTTTTATTTTTTGAATTTTATGTGTTTTGCCCTTCAAATATTGAATCAAATTCTTTAATGCCAATTTAGGGTTATTGTCTGATAAAAACTCTAATGTATATCCTCCTTCGTTTTTCTCTAATTCTTTATTTGTTTGGAGGCGATATAAGGCATAGTCAAAATTATCATTTTGTATAGCGTTAAATGCAAGCCGAAGATAATATCCATAGTTGGCTAATTTTATAGGATATTCAAAATTAGCAACGAATGATCTTGCTCGCTCAAAGTTTTGAAACAGGTTTGCAAACTGAATATCTTTTATCTCGACAATTTTAATTTTATTAGTAGTTTTATGTTCGACAGCATCAATTTCTTCCTTTAGCCAATTCCAAGTTAATGCATTATCTAATTTGGGAACTTCACTTTCATTTGAGAGTCCAATAATTTTAAATTTATATTTTGTTTGGTCTTGAATGATTTGAGTAAGTGAATTTAAATCTGTATCACAAACTATAATAGTATCTACCCCAATATTGTTTTTGAGAAGAGTTTCGTAGCAAACTTCATATTTAGGGGCAACATAAACTAAGCAATCTTCCAATGCGGGAATGGACTTTAATAAAGTACTTTCACCCTCCCTTGAATTCGGTAAATAAATTGAAGATATGTAATTTTTATTTTCCAAGTTATTCCACATTGTTTGACCTGCAATCAAAACAAGCTTTTTAGAAAAATAAGTTGGTAGGAAATTGTGTTCATTTATACTTGAGAAGTACTTTTTAATATTCAACAATACGCCTTTTTGAGCGTTTTGTTGGACTGGGATATAGTTTTTTAGAAAAGCCTCATAATTTAGTGTGATTTCATATGACTTGTCAATTGTATTAATAAGTAAGACCTTGTCATTTTGGACTGTCCGCCTTGTAAAAATGTCCTTTTTTGACCCTCCAATTTTTTTTACCTTATTACAGGTATCAGGTGGAAAATCTGAAAATTTTTTAAAAATCTCTTTTGCAAATACTTTATAAAGCAGATTTATAATTTTATTTAAATTATAACCTTTTGGAAAATTGAAATGAATATTTCTGCTACTATAATTTTGAAAAATTATAGTAGCAGAAATATCAGATAACCTATCACAGTCTTTAAAATCTGAATATTTGTTTACCAGTTCTTTATAGTAAGACTCATTTAACACGACATTAGATTTTTTGTTATCTACTCAAAGTATTTTTTAGAACTAATTCCAACGCCTTACCCGCCAATTCTTTTTCATCGTCCAATACTTCGGTTACTTTGTCTGCCAACCAAAGGGTAAGCAGTTCTGTTTCGTCGGTAGAAAGCAATTTTGCAAGAGCAACAACCTGTGTTCGTTTTGCCGGACGGTCGCCACGTTCAATTTTGCTATACATTGGTGTGTCAATCTCTAATGCCGCTGCCAATTGACGTTGGAGCAGTTGTTGGTCTTCTCTTAATCGTCTGATTTTATTTGTGAATAGCATAATCATTCCAATTTGGGCTTTTATTATTTTGAATTGTCAGAATTTGAATAAAGGTAGACAATTATTCACAAACAAAACTGATATAATAGAAAAGATTTCAACACAATAAAGTGCAAAGAGAATATTTCTTTTTGACAACTCGTGTCATTAGGCAAATTTTTATTCAATTTGGCTCTTTTTCAAATAACTTCCGTGTGCCTACCGCACCAATAATCCGGCTTTGCAAAAGCGGGCAATTTGCTTGTCGGCTGTGCTTTCGGGGATTTGCAACTGCGAGGCTACTTCAATGTATCGGGTACGGTCGAATTGCGGGGGTAGTGCTTCAAACAACGCCATTCGGGGATTGGTATTTGGCGTTTGATTTTGAGCAACTTGTGGCAATTGACGAAACACATAAGCGGCGTGTTGCAAAAGCACTTTGACCATTTCCATTGCAATCTGAAAATCGGTGTCGGAACAAACTAAAAGACCCTCCCAACCTCCCCGAAGGGGAGGAGCAATAAGTCGTAGAGTTGTCAAAATCATTGCAACGCGAAAGGTAATCAGCCCCAGACGGCGGATTGTCCCCACGTAATCGTTCCCCAGTAACTCCCAATATTGCTGTTGTATTTGCTCAAAATAGTGGGTGAACTGAGATTGCTGGCTACTTGAGAGCGAAAAACGAATATCCTGATAGTGCTTTATGGTGCAGAAATCGAAAAAGACTTCTCCAAAACAGTCGAAACGTTGGTCTAAGGACTCGTGTTCGTTACAGGCAAAAACATCAATCCATTGCAAGCGAATGTTCATATAGTAGAACATAAAACGGCTGAACAAGCCATTTTCGGCATCAGAATCTTTTTTATTGGCAACGTATTCGGCTTGTTGGCGTTTGTATTCTTCGTATTCCAGCTTGTTGGTTTCATGCAACTGGCAGTGTATGGGTTCGACCAATCGGCAGCACAACGATAAACGCACTTTCCCTGCCAAAGCTTGGGCGGTAACGAATAGGAAAAGATTCGGGAAAACAGTAACGCCGCCATAAATTCCGTACACATTGGGCAGACAAGCAGAGGCAACTACCAAAGAACCAAGAAAAAGCAGAAAAACAGGAATACTGTTTTTACTTTCGGGTTGAGGCTGCTTTGTGCTATCCGGGCAATTTCATCGGTTGTAAGGAAACTTACAATTGCTTGCAAGATAATCAGCGAAGCCCTGTACAAATTCCCGCTTTACTTCCTGCATTTGGAGCGATTTATTGGGTAAGTTTCAGGGATTCTTTGTTGGCTTCCCATTCTTCCTAATGGCGTTTCCCATTCTGAAAGCAAATCACCATTTATCAAGAGCCTCATACAATTGTGAATCGTCTCTTAGCCCGATAATGGATCCTTCTTTTCTGAAATAATATTTTACTACAATTTCTTCCTCAATAAGAGGCTTTATTTCACTTTTCTTGATTTTCAACATTGTTTCTTTGTCCATATCAATTTTAGATGCAAGAGCATCTATCTCTTTTTTGCATGTATCATATATCCCATCAAGTTTTGCACTCTTTATCATTTGGTCTATCTGAGTCTGAACACTACTTCTATAATCAAATTCACAGCCATCGGCATATTTCACAAAATTCTCATAATCAGTATCAGTAAGATAAAAATCTTCGGTTTTTACAATAGCTGAATGCTTCTTGAAATATTCAATAGCATAATCACCAATTATATCGTTGTAAAAAAGAGAAACGGTAGGACGGCTATAAAGATGAGTTTCTGTTTCAATATCCGGGGCAATTCCCCCTCCATCATATACACTTCTTCCTTTTTTTGTTTTGAATTCACGAATCAACGAATCAGGAATACTTCCGACACTCCCGTCTTCATTTCTTTGACTGTAATCTATTGCCTGAACACAACGTCCACTCGGAGTGTAATATTTACCGGTAGTGACTTTAATTTTGCCATTATAAGCTACCGGTTGAATTGATTGAATCAACCCTTTACCAAATGTTCTTTTCCCGGCAATTGTGGCTCTGTCTAAATCCTGAAGAGCCCCCGCAACAATTTCAGAAGAAGAAGCAGAACCGCTGTTAACCATAACCATCAATGGAATTAAAGTGTCAATAGGATATTCTGTAGTAAAAATTTCCTGATTCATAGTAGAAACCCTTCCTTTTGAAGAAACAACCAGAGTACCCTTTGGAACAAATAAAGAAACCATATCAGTAGCTTCCTCCATCAATCCTCCACCATTTCCCCGCAAATCCAAAACTAATCTTTTTGCTCCTTTGGCTTTTAAATTCAAAACATTATCTCTCAACTCTTTACTCATTTTTGCCGTAAATCCGGAAATCTTAATATACCCTATTGAATCTCTTATCATCCCGGCATATTCAATATCAGATATATGTATCCTTTCACGTATAACAACCACATCCAAAGTATCTCCGCTGCGCCCTCTGACAACTTTAAATTTAACATTCGTTCCCGGTTGTCCTTTCATTTTATCAGTACTCTGCTGCGATGTTTCTCCTATCACTGATACTCCGTCAATCTCAATAATCTGATCTCCGGGAAGCAAACCACTTTTTGCCGCAGGAGACCCTTCATATGGTTCTGAGATAATAACACCTCCGTTTGTTTTCTTTTTAATGATAGCTCCTATTCCACCGTATGTCCCAGTGGTCATTAGTCGCAATTTTTCCTCATTTTCTTCCGGAATATATACAGTATATGGATCAAGAGACTCAAGCATAGCATCAATCCCAATCTTTATAAATTTATCAAATTTAATAGTATCAACATAAGAATTTGACACCTCTTTCAAAATTGAGTATTGAATATCTAAACTTTTCCCTAATTTGAAGGCATCTGACTGCGCACTAACCTGTACTGCTATAAGTAACAATATCACCGTTAAAATAACTCTCGATTTTTTCATATCTCTCATTTTATATCTGCAAAAATAATCTTTTGTTTCTATCTTTGGACAGAATTTTAATAACATTATGGAGATTATTTTTGCTACCGCCAATACAAATAAACTTATTGAAGCACAAAAAGTTTTAGCCCCATCATTTAAGCTTGTATTACCGGCTGAACTTGGGTACACGGACGATATTCCCGAAACATGTGATACCATCCGGGAAAATGCCATTCAAAAAGTTGATTTCATATGGAAAAAATTTCACAAAAACTGTTTTGCCGATGACACCGGTCTTGAAGTTGATGCATTGAATGGAGCACCAGGGGTCTACTCTGCCCGTTATGCCGGTGAGCCTAAAAATCCAATCAATAATGTAAAAAAACTGCTCAAAGAACTTAAAAACATACCTGAACCGAAGCGTACAGCAAGATTCAGATGTGTTGTCGCACTAATAACAGACGGCGAATTAAATGTCTTTGAAGGTATATGTGAGGGACATATAACATTAAACCCAAGTGGTATTGAAGGATTTGGTTATGATCCTGTCTTCATCCCTTTAGGTATGAAGAAAACCATGGCGGAAATCACCCTTGAAGAAAAAAACGCTATTTCCCATAGAGGAAAAGCTATAAAACAATTATTATGTCACTTGTCTCAAAATCACAAGTAATTGTTCTTCACACAACCAAGTACGGAGATTCCGGAGCAATAATTCATGTTTTGGATTCACTTGCCGGACGCCAAAGTCTTTATTTACGCGGCATAAAAAAAGGCAAAAATTGTGCCGCTGTTTCACATTTTCACAATCTTAATATTCTTGATGTAATAACTTCTACAAGCGAAAAAAGCACTTTGATATATTTGCGTGAGTATTCTCCCATTTTCACACTTTCTTCTATCAGAACTGATGTCTATAAGAGCTCCATTGCTTTATTTATAAGTGAAGTCCTTTATAGAAGTTTAAAAACTGAAAATAGAGACGATGCTCTTTTTAGGTGGCTTTGTGAATCAATCCTCACTCTCGACACTATTAATCATAATTATGCAAATTACCATCTTTGGTTTCTTACCGGACTATGTTGTAAAACAGGGTTTCGCCCAAATGACAATTTTAATGAAAAAAAACAAATATTTGACATTCTCTCTGCACAATTCATTGAAACCCCTGCTGACACGACTTCTAATAATACCCTTTTTCAAAAAGAAGAATCCTATATATTACATAAGATGCTTAATTGCACATTAGAAGAAGCATTAACTATCGAACTTTCCCGAGCAACCAGAAATTTCTTTTCTCAAAAAATGCTCGATTATCTGTCATATCATATGGGAATTCAATTAAATATTAAATCTATGACAGTATTACACCAAATTTTTAGTTAATTTTACGCTATTATGTCATTAATAAATAGAAGCTTTTTAACTTATGCATCATCGATGTTGAGAAAACTGGATGAAGGAAGAAAAAATCCCGCATTAATTCAGCACAATACATTCTTAAAACTGATAAAAGGGGGAACTAATTCTTATTTTGGCGCCTTATACGAGTTCTCAAACATAAAATCTATAGAAAAATATCAAAAATGTGTGCCTATCAGGGATTATAACGAAACAAAAAAATACGTTGATATGCTTCGAAAAGGAAGAGAATACACTCTTTGGGGAGAAAAAACATCCTTTTTTGCAAAAAGCTCAGGAACAAGTTCAGATAAAAGCAAATTTATCCCACTTACACCAACCAACATTTCCGGATGCCATTACAGAGGAATGATTATGATGCTTTCCAATTATGTTAACCTTTATCCCCAAACCAAGATTTTTAGTGGTAAAGCCTTAACCCTTGGAGGGAGTGTGGCCCCTGATATTTCAAGCAACACTTTTAGTGGAGATTTATCAGCCATTCTTCTTAAAAAATCTCCTTCATTGGCAGAAATGGTACGTGTGCCGGATAAGAAAATAGCAATGCTTCACGATTTTGATCAAAAGATAGAAAAAATATGCAAAACCTGTAGCAAATCCAACGTTACTAGTTTTTCAGGAGTTCCTTCCTGGAATCTTATAATGCTTAAGCGATTAATAGAACATAATAAAGTAGATTACGTTACTGATATTTGGCCAAATCTTGAATTATTCATGCATGGAGGAATAAATTTCGAACCATACCGCAAACAGTTTGATAATATTATTCCTGATAATGTTGTAAAATATTTTGAAAATTATAACGCTTCTGAAGGATATTTCGCATTTCAGGATGACCCTAAAGAAAAAGGGATGTTACTTACTCTTGACAATGGGGTTTTTTATGAATTCATCCCAATTAAAGACCTTAATACAACAATAAAATCAAATATTCAAAACACTCCTCTTTGTATTGAAGATGTGAAAATAGGAGAGCCTTATGCTATAATTATTTCAACATCCGCAGGATTATGGAGATATATGATTGGAGATGTAATCGAATTTACCTCTATTTTCCCGCATAAGATAATAATTGTAGGTCGCACACAATTATACATTAATGCCTTTGGTGAAGAATTAATGATTTCCAATGCGGAAAACGCACTTAATTTTGCCTGTAATATTTGTAATGCAACCATCTCTGACTATACGGTTGCACCAATATTTATGAGTGAAAAAAATAATGGTTCGCACCAATGGGTTATTGAATTTTATAAAAGCCCCGAAAATATTGAAAATTTCGCCGATGTCCTTGACAAGGCCCTTTGTGAATACAATTCCGATTATGAAGCTAAGCGCATTCATACACACACTATGAACAGACTGACTCTATCCGTTGTGCCACAGGGTACTTTCTATAATTGGATGAAGCAAAGAGGAAAAATTGGAGGGCAGAACAAGGTTCCTCGTCTCTCCAATGAGCGCACATA
>Ga0265294_10001998_pt1 | contig 27005 bp, 24 predicted proteins | sample MunlanPumphouse3_FD_192504 | JGI IMG/M metagenome (GOLD analysis project Ga0265294, IMG submission 192504) | Groundwater microbial communities from a municipal landfill in Southern Ontario, Canada - Pumphouse #3 | ecosystem: Environmental > Aquatic > Deep subsurface > Groundwater | place... | reverse complement strand
AGATGCAACACCTACAATAGCTGGAGCAACTAGTTTTAAACTAATAGAAGGAGTAAGCCTATTTCCAAATGATTCAGAAGAATTTAGTTTAAGAATGTGGGTAGATGAGGCAACAACTACAGTTCAGGGTGCTAACAAAACTTTCCAGTCAAAAATAACAGTAGGATCATCAATTGTAACAATGCCAGTAAATTTAACAATAAAAATGCCAACCACCCCATCAAAATCATATAATACAAACTTTTCAGGTGCTACGTGGAATCATAAACTAGGTGGAATAAAAATAAATGAGTTAAATAATACAAAACAAATAATAAGTTTAACCCCAAAAACAGAAAGCACAGTAAATCTAGCTAGCTATATAATGGGACTAGGGGAATCTGCAGGAGTTTATAATGAACCATCAACAGATTATAGATATCAAGGAGAAGACCCAGATAACTTTATTTACTTTAATAATGAACTCTGGCGAATAATAGGTGTCTTTAGTGATAATACTCATGGAAAAACAGGTGAAAAACTTGTTAAAATAATAAGAAATGATTCCCTTGGAGCATTTGCCTGGGCAAAAAACAATGTAAATAATTGGCCAGCATCATCTTTATATGCTCTACTAAACACTAATTACTATAATGGAGTAGATGAGTCTACTTTAACCAATTGTTATCAATATAGTAATACAATACCTGGAGTGTGTAATTTCAAAAAAAGAGGAATAACAAATGCTACATATAGAAATATGATAGAAAATGTAACTTGGCACTTAGGTGGTATTTCTAGCATGAGTAACGTAAATGAAGTCTACTCAGCAGAGCGGGGAACAACTGTAGAAACATTAGGTTATATAGGATTAATGCATGCTAGTGATTATGGATACTCAGTTTTAGTATCAAATTGCTCAAGAACAACAAGTTTAGGAAGTTATAATAATGATAATTGCGGAGGAAAAGCATGGTTAAGAGGCGATGGTTATGAGTGGACATTATTCCCGCGCTCTTCAAACTCGAGCGGCGTGGGGCGCGTGAGCATAAGCGGCGGCGTGGACAACTACCACGGCGCAGACAGCGGTTATGCCACCCGCCCTGTCTTATATCTAAATTCTTCTGTAGAAAAATTATCAGGAACGGGTAGTATTCTTGATCCATACATAATAATGAATTAAAATATTAGCTGCTGGAGGGCTTTAGTCCTCCCAGCTTTTAAAAAGGGTGAATTATGAACTTAGTAGATATTATATTAAAGAAAAAAAATAATAACGAGCTATCTTATGATGAGCTTTCTTTCTTCTTTTTATCTTTTTTAAATCAAGAAGTTTTTGATTATCAAATGAGTTCTTTGCTTATGGCTATAACTATTAATGGTTTATCTATTAATGAGGTAATAGCACTTACTGATATTTTTGTTAAAAGCGGGGTTGTTTATAAGTATAATAAGAAAGTTAGTGATAAACATAGTACTGGAGGAATAGGGGATACAACTTCTTTTGTTATAGCGCCTATTTTAGCTTCTATGAATATTCCTGTTGCTAAAATGAGTGGAAGAGGTCTTGGTTATACTGGTGGAACTATTGATAAGCTAGAATCTATTCCTGGTTTTAAAACTGAATTAACTAAAGAAGAGTTTTATAATCAAGTTAATAAGATAGGTTTAGTAATTAGTTCTCAAACTGATGATTTAGTACCTCTTGATAAAGTTATTTATGCTCTAAGGGATGTAACGGGTACTGCTGAGTCTATGGGCTTAATTGCTGCCTCTATTATGAGTAAAAAGATAGCAAGTGGAGCATCTTATATTGTAATAGATATTAAGTATGGCTCTGGTGCTTTTATAAAAACAAAAGAAGAAGCTAAAGAGTTTAGTAAGATGCTTATTTTAATTGGCAAGCATTTTAAAAAGGATATTAAAACTTTAATTAATGAAATGAACGCTCCTTTATCTTCTTCTATAGGAAACTCCCTTGAGGTATTAGAGGCTATTGAGGTTTTAAAGGGTAAGAAATGTTCTCTAAGAGATATCAGTATTAATATTGCTGCTAATATTGTTAGTATGGCTAAAAAGATATCTTTAAAAGATGCTAAAGTTTTTTGTGAAAACGCTCTTGATAATAAATCTGCTTATAAAATGTTTGAAAAATGGATTAAAACTCAAGGAGGAGATTTATCTAAGATAAAAGTAAGTGATAAAGTAATTACTTTAAAAAGTAGCTTAGAAGGTACTATTGATGCGGTAAGCGCGATTAACTGCGGACGCCTAGCGATGAAACTTGGGGCTGGCAGAGAAAACAAAAAATCTAAAATAGATTATGGAGTCGGTATTAAACTATTAAAAAATATTGGCGATAAGGCTAAAAAAGGCGAAGTTTTAGCTGAGCTTTATGTCAAGAACTTAAACATTAAATTAACTGACGAAGATTTAAAAATATTTTCTATTAAATAAAACTGCCCTAAAAAATTTAGGGCAGTTTTATTTGTGTTACTTTTGTAAGGAAAAAACGAAATTTTTTCCTTAGGAAGGGTATATACTAATTTAATCATAAATATAACTTAATATTGCTATTAATAAAAACGGAAATAAAAATTTTACTTCAATATATCTTAGTAGAAGGACAACAATTAAAAGTCCTCAAAGTCAAGAAATTAATTGTTATGATGTAGAAAGATTATTATGTAATATTTTCGACCTCTGCTAACTTATGGAATTAGATTGACTTAGATTATAAGAAAAAATTTATCAAAACGATTTATATCTGAAATTAAAGATAAATGATTAAGAAAGCTTTACTAGGAGATTGCTAAAATCTTTGTATAATGGTTATCTCTACATATATCATTTGGTATATGATAAGTTTTAAATTTTGATTTAAAAGATTATAAAACAGTCTTAGGAGGTGGATTAAATTGAAAGAAATACAAAAAAAAGAACAAAACAAAATAGTACTTTATCAAGATGATATAAAGAATGTTATGATAAGTGTTATTTATAATAATGAAGATTTTTGGCTTACACAAGCAACTATTGCTGAATTATTTGCTGTGCAAAGACCTGCTATTACTAAACATTTGAAAAATATCTTTGAAAGTGGAGAACTTTTGAAGGAGTCAGTATGTTCCATTTTGGAACATACTGCAAGAGATAATAAGAATTATCAGACAGAATACTATAGTTTAGATGCAATTATTGCAGTTGGATATAGGGTTAATTCCAAAGAGGCAACAAAGTTTAGAATTTGGGCTACAAAAACATTGAAAGAATATATAAAAAAAGGATTTGTCTTAAATGATGATATGCTTAAAAATGGTAAGAAGTTTGGTAAAGATTACTTTGATGAATTATTAGAAAGAATTAGAGATATTCGTACAAGTGAAAGAAGAGCATATCAGAAAATTACTGATATATTTGAAACTTGTAGTGCTGACTATAATAAAAATAGTGATGAAACTAAAACATTCTATAAAATAGTTCAAAATAAACTTAATTTTGCAGTTACTGGTGAAACTGCTAACTTAAGGAGCGAAAGCTCTTTTTTATTACCATAAATTATATTAATGATAATATAAATAAATGTTTTTTTCATTTACTATATACAACCAAGTTGATATAATTAATTTATTAAGCGAGGTTCATTATGGCTAAATTATGGAGTTTTTCCACAACCTTAAGAAGTCCAGAAAGGATTATGGATTTTTTAAAAATATTTAAAATTATAGAAAATAAAAAATGGGATAAAGAATCTCAAATGAATTTTCAAATATTGCTAATCAAACATCGAAAATATAAGCCAGAGATAAGAGGGCTTAGTGATAAAAATATTAGTGTTTTAGAAGATGTTTCTCATGAAATGACTTTTCAAGAAGCAAAAGAAATCTTTGTAGAAAAAAATTATCAGGATCCCCCAATGAGGGGAAGAACCTCATTTTCTCCTTTAAAAGAATTGGGTCTTGCTTACATTGATGATAAAAATAATATTAAAATATCTAGCCTTGGAAATATGTTGTTAAATGAAAAGTTGAGTTTTGAGTTTTTCTTTATGATGTGGGCACTCAAGTGGCAGTATCCCAATCCCATTACTAGTAGTTTTAATGAGGGGTATAACATAGCGCCATTAATAGGTACAATAAAATTAATATTATTAGTAAATCAAAAATGGTCTGAAATGGGAAATAAACCAGTAGGCATAAGTAAAAATGAGTTTTCAATTTTTGCTTTAAGTTTAATTAATATTAATGATATTGAAAAGTGGGCTGATAAATTAATTAAATATAGAATTCAAAATCAGTCAATTCCCGTGAAGGATAAACAAAGTTTTTATTCCTCGTATATTGAAGCTAATTTAAGTGAGTATACTAATGCAAGCATTAAGAATATTAAAGATTATTCAGATAATGTTATTAGATATTTTTCACTAACAAATTTAATAAAAAAAAGAGGTAATGGCTATTATGTTGATGTTGCATCATCAAGAATGAATTTAATCTTACAACTACTTGATGTTTGTGATGCAAAAGCAAAATGTTTTGATTCTCAAATAAAATATATAGAATATTTAAATGATTTAAATGTACCAAATATTGAAAATTTTACTGATGAAATTAGAATTAATTATATCAGTGAAATATCAAATTTAATAGATAAGAACAATTTATCTTTAGACATTAATTTTAAAGATTTAAATATTCAAGAATTAACCATATTTAGAAAGAAATTACTTTTCAAACTTGAAAAAAATAACTATGATAATATAGAGTCTATATCTAATTTAATAGGGGATTTAGAACATTTCAGAGATTTAGATATTCCTCCATCACTAGCACTTGAAAAATTAGTGTCATCGGCACTTATTGCATTAAATGATGCTCTTGAAATTAAACCCAACTATTCATCTGATGATGATAATAATATTTTATTTACAGCTGGTGCTGGAAAACCAGATATTGAATGCTATTATGAAGAATTTAACTTTATTTGCGAGGTCACTGCTTTAGTTAGTAGAAATCAGTGGTTTAACGAAGGGCAACCAGTTATGCGACATTTAAAAGAGTTTATAGAGGAACGTAATGAGATAAAAACATATTGTTTGTTTATAGCTCCTAAAATACATCAAGACACCTTAAATACATATTGGTATGCAGTTAAATATGAGTATGAAGGAATGAAGATGAATATTATTCCTTTATCGCTAAAAAGATTCTTAGAAATAATATATGCTTTTAAAAAAATAAAACAAAATGGTTTATCATTTAAAAGAAAAGATTTACTAGAATTATTTGATAAGATATGTGATGTTGAAAAAATCACTTCTTCAACTGATTGGTGGAGGCATATTAATCAGACATTTGAGGAATGGAAAAAAAGTCTGCTTAATTTTTAAAAAAAGAGTTGTTATATCTTTTTTTTTTTGTTAAAATTATATCAGGATATGATGCCTAAAATGGAAATGAGGTTTAAATGAAAAAAATCAAAATAAATAATAGAAGATATATTGGAAGTAAGTACAGGATGCTAAATCAAATTTCCGAAGTAATTAAAAAAGAAAAAATTGAGTTTTCTTCTTTTTTAGATTTATTTGGTGGGACAGGTATTGTTGGTGATTTTTTTAATGATGGAAAAACAAAAGTGTTAGTCAATGATTTTTTAAAGTCCAATTATTTATCATACTTAGCCTGGTTTGGTAGCCAGAGTTTTGATAAGAATAAAATCAGAAAAATAATGGAGGACTATAATAGTTTAGTAATTAAAGAAGATAATTATTTTTCTCTTAATTTTTCTGATACTTATTTTAGTGCTGATAATTGTAAAAAAATTGGCTTTATAAGAGAGGATATTGAAAATAAATATTTAAATAATGAAATTAATGTTCGGGAAAGAGCAATTTTAATCACGTCACTCCTTTATGCTATGGATAAAATTGCTAATACAGTTGGGCATTATGATGCCTATAGAAAAACAGGTGATTTAAATAGAGATTTAGAAATGTGTATCTTAGACTTAAAATCTAATAAAAACAATAAGTATAATCAAATTTTTAACGATGATTCAAACGAACTAGTTAAGAATATTAAAGCTGATGTTGTTTATATTGATCCCCCATATAATTCAAGACAGTATTCTGATGCATATCACTTACTTGAAAATGTTGCAACCTGGGAAAAAAAGGAAGTTTTTGGTGTTGCTAAGAAAATAGAGCGAGATAATATTAAAAGTAAATATTGTTTAGTCTCAGCACCACTTGCGTTTAAAGATTTGATTGAAAATATTAATGCTAAGTATATTATTGTATCTTATAATAACATGGGAACTAAAGGTGCGAGTAGGTCTCAGGCTAAAATTTCTGATGAAGAAATCTTAGCAATCCTTAGAAATATAGGCTCAGTTAAAACTTATGAAATTGGTTATAATCAATTTACTACCGGGAAAACAAATGTAAAAGACCACAAGGAAAGACTTTTTGTTTGTAAAGTAGGAGAATCTGTAAAACCTTTGATTACGAAAGCAAACAATAAAAGTAAAAAGGTGAAGTCCCCACTAAATTATACAGGAGGAAAATACAAAATTTTAGAACAGTTAAAACCTATCTTTCCCAAAAATGTAGATTTATTTGTCGATTTATTTTCCGGTGGTTCTAATGTAGGAGTTAATATAGAAGCTAAAAGAATTGTTTGTGTTGATAAACAGAAAGAAATAATTAGAGTGATGGAGATTTTTAAAAAATATGAAGATGGATATATTATTGATAAATTAGAAAAAATTATTAAAAAATATGAGTTAAGTAATTCGCTATATAATGGATATAAAGCTTATAATTGTAGTAGTGATAAAGGACTAGGTCCATATAATAAAAACAAATATATGTGTTTAAGAAATGATTATAATAGTTTAATTGATGATACTGCAGAAAAAGATTTCTTATTTTTAACACTTGTTATTTATGGATTTAATAATCAAATTAGATTTAATTCAAATGGAGAATTTAATATGCCAGTTGGTAAAAGAGATTTAAATAACTCATTAAGAAAAAATTTAAAGGAATTTATATTACAATTAAAAACAAAAAACATCGAGTTTGTTAACTCAGATTTTAGAGAGTTTGCTATTGAAACAGTTGATAATACTTTTGTATATTGTGATCCCCCATATTTTTTAGGAACAGCTAGTTATAACGAAAATGGTGGATGGACTGAGCAAGATGAGTTAGATTTACTTAATTATTTATTTATTTTAGATAGTAAAGGAATAAAATTTGCTTTATCTAATGTAATTGAACATAAAGGATATAGACACGGAATCTTAGAAACATGGATAAAAAAGCATGGTTACAAAATTCATTATATAGAAAGTAATTATAATAACTCTAATTATCAGAAAAAAAATGAAAAAGATTATAAAACTATAGAAATTTTAGTAACTAACTATTAAGTAAAGTTAGATAACTAATAGATAAACAAATAATTCTTGATAGTGATGTGGCTATCTATATGGTTATGAAACAAAACACATTAATCAAACTGTAAAAAGAAATGTGAAAAGATTTCCAGAAAAATTTTGCTTTCGATTAACTTTAAAGGAATATGATAAACTTATGAATATCGACAATAATAAAAGAGGCAGTAATATAAAATATTTACCATACGTTTTTACAAAAGCAAGGTATAGCAATGTTAAGTGGTTTATTAAAAAATGATATTGCTATTGGTATAAATATTATGAATACTTTTGTAAAAATGCATAATATATTTAAAACTGGAGGTTAAAATTACAACTTCCAGTTTTTTTGACAAAATATGACCTAATCCTTTACAAAACATTTTTTAAATACTATAATAAAACACATATCAGAGGGAGGCAGTATATATGAAAGAGAATCTACCAGTTCTTTTACTTAAAAAACTAACTATTTTGCCTCTTCAAGAAGTACGTTTAGAATTAAACAATGATCTATCTAAAAAGATTATTGATTTAAGTAAAGAATCTTTTAATAATAAGATTCTAGTTATTTTACCAATCAATTTCTTAGAAGTATCACCGTCAGTTAAAGATTTACCAATGGTAGGAATTTTAACTTCGGTAGTTAGTAAAATAGAGCTTCCTAATGGAAATTATCGGGTTGTAATAAAAGGACTTCATAGAGTAAAGGTTCTTAATTATTTTACTTATAAAGATGATAAAAAAATTATTATCTCTAATGTTAAAAGATTGTATATCGATACTGAAGAGGGTAATGAGGCCATCTCACTTAAAAGAAAGTTAATCGAGTTTACTAAAGCATATATAAGACTTAATCCTGATGCATCAAACAGCATATCTCATAAAATTAATGAGGGTGTTTCTTTAGATGAGTTAACTGATCTTGTTGTTAATTTTATTAATCTTCCTATAAATAAAAAAACTATTTATATGAATGAGTTTAGTGAAATAGAAAGAGCTAAGAATTTAATAAGAGAATTAAATATCGAGCTTGAGGTTATTAAACTTAATAATAAACTAGATTATGAGATAAGAAATGATTTTGAGAAAGAGCAAAAAAACTATTTACTTAAAGCTAAAATTGAGAAGTTAAATGAAGAATTGGGTATATTTATTCCTAAGAAAGAAGAAGCTTCATTATATAGAGATAAAATTAATAGCTTAGATGTTAACAGCGCTATTAAAAAAGAACTATTAAGTGAACTTAAAAAGTATGAATATACTCCTGATAATAGTCCTGATTTATCTGGTATTAGATCTTATTTAGAAACTGTAATAAACCTTCCTTTTAATAAATCATCTAAAGAAGAGTTAAATACTAAAAATATTAGAATAGCTCTTGATAAAAATCATTATGGAATGAATAATATTAAAGAAAGAATCGAAGAGTATGCTGCTTTAAAAGATTTAAAGAGTGATATTACTAGTCCAATTCTTTGCTTTGTTGGTCCGCCCGGAGTTGGTAAAACAACCCTTTCGATGAGTATTAGTAAAGCTTTAAAAAGAAAGTTTTTTAAAATAAGTGTTGGGGGTCTTAATGATTCTAGTGAGCTTATTGGTCATAGAAGAACTTATTTAGGAGCATCTCCAGGTAAAATAATTGCGGGAATTAAAAAAGTAGGGGTTGATAACCCAGTAATATTAATTGATGAAGTTGATAAAATGGTCAAAGATTTTAAGGGAGACCCAGCATCAGTGCTTTTAGATATTTTAGATGTTAATCAAAATAAATTATTTATTGATAATTATGTTGAAGAGCCCTTTGATTTATCTAAAGTCTTATTTATTTTAACCGCAAATGATGAAGAATTAATTCCAGCTACCTTAAAAGATCGTCTTGAGATTATTTATATTGATTCTTATACTATTTATGATAAAAAAGATATTGCTCTTAACTATTTAATTCCTAATATATTTAATAAATACGGAGCTCGAAAGATAAAAATAAAAGAAGATGTTATTCTTTATATAATTAGTAATTATACTTTAGAAAGTGGAGTAAGGGAATTAGAAAGAGTTCTTGATAAATTAATCCGCAATATTATTATTAATAAAATAACCGCTAGTAAAATAACCTTAGAATTTGTTTCATCTGTTCTAGGAAACAAATTATATGAAACTATTTTAAAAGAGGAAATTATAGGCTGCGTTAATATTTTAGGCGCTAGTCCTTTAGGTGGAGAAATAATTAATGTGCAGTCTGCCTTAATTTCCGGTGATTCTAGTTTAACTGTTACTGGTAATGTTGGAGAAAGATTACAAGATTCGATTCATTTAATTATTAGTTATTTAAAAAGTACTAATTATATAGATTCTAAAACATTTAAAAATAATGGTCTTCATCTTCATTTTGAATCAAATTTTAAAATTGATGGATATAGTGGTGCACTTGGGATAATATCTGGAGTAATAAGCTTAATTAATGAAAAGAAAGTTAATAATAATATAGCTTTTATTGGTAGCATAGATTTATATGGTAATGTTTTAAAAGTAAGTAAATTAAAAGATAAAATAATTACGGCCTATAATAATGGTATTAAAACTATTTATTTACCGAAAGCTAATATTATAGATTTAAAAGAAATACCTAAGTTTATTATTGATGATTTATCTTTAATAACAGTTTCTAAATATGATGAAGTATATAAAAAGTTGTTTTCAAACAAAAGGAAGTTATAGACTTCCTTTTAGTATTAAAAATTTATCTTTTACATATAATTTTTTAGAAAGGATTGATTAGATGAATGAAGTTTATGTACTAGATAAAGAGTTTTTATTTAAAAGTAATATTTATGCGATAACAAGTATTTCACTTGAACATAGTTATGATGTTGATGTATCTAAAGTTACCGGGGAGTTTGTAATATCTGGAGATTATCGTCTTCATGAAGTAAGTATTAATAAAGAAGATTTTAGTTTTAAAGTGCCTTTTAATACAGAAGTGAGAAGTAATGTTAATTTAGATACTGTAGAAGTAGAAATAACTGACTTTTCTTATAATGTATCAGATGATGAACTTAGTGTTCATATTGAATACTTAGTAAGTGGTGAGCAAAGTTTAATTGAATTTGCCAAAGAAAGTGAATTAGAGGAGTTTTTGCAAGAAACAGGAGCTGAAGTTATTGATTTATCTGAGGAAAATAGAACTGAAGAAGTTATAAAAGAAGTAGAGGTTCCAGTAGAAGAAGTAAAAGTTCCAGTAGAGGAAGTAAAAGTTCCAGTAGAAGAAGTAAAAGTTCCAGTAGAAAAGGAAGAAAGAGAAGATGATGGAATTAATAAAGAAGCTATTATTAGCAATATAAATTCTGAAGAAAGCTTTATTACTTATCATGTTCATACTGTAACTTCTGCTGATACTGTGGAAGCCATTTGTTCTAAATACAATATATCTTTAAATGACTTAAAAAAACTTAATAATGTTGATGAGCTAACTATTAATTCTAAGTTAATAATTGCAAGTGAAGAAGACGCAGACTAAAATAACTCTTGCTGGTAAAACTAAAATATTTGAGAATGATAATCAAAAATATGTAGTTAAAGAAAAAAATAAAGATTTAAAATCTTTATATGCTTATTTAAATACAAGACAGTTTCATAATTATCCGGAAATAGTTGGTGAGGATGATGCAAATTATATGTTTGATTACATAGACAGTGTAAAAATACCAATCAATCAAAAAGCATCAGATATGGCTAACTTACTAGCGCTTCTTCATAATAAAACCGCATATTTTAAACCAATAACTGCTGATTACATTAAAGAAATTTATGAAAACATTGAAAGTAATATTCTTGATATTGAAAATTATTATAATCAGTATTTTGAAGTGATAGCCGGAGAAGTTATTATGAGTCCATCCAACTATTTACTAATTCGTAATAGTAGCAAATTACTTGCAAATTTTGGGTTTATAAAAAAAGAGCTTGCTAGCTGGTTTAAGATGATAAGTGAAAAAACTAAAGAAAGAGTAGTATACTGTCATAATAATCTATCCGTCGAACATTTTTTATCAAATACCGATGATTATTTTATTTCTTGGGATAAATATACGATTGATACTCCAGTATTAGACTTAATAAATCTTTATTTAAATGATTATAATAAATATGAATTTAGTAATTTTTTGGAAGTATATAATCAAAGATTTCCTTTAAGTGATGAAGAAAAAAAATTATTTTTTATTATGATATCTCTACCTAAAAAAATAGAGTTTTCTAATTATGAATATGATAATACAACTAAAATTAATAATCTAATGATCTATATATATAAAACTGAAAATTTAATAAGGCCATATTATACGCCATAAAATATAAAATAATAAGCATATTTCAATAAATAAAATTAGTAAATTTATTCTTATTGGCAGAAAAAAAGTCAGTATTACTTGATAAGAAATTAAAATACATAAAATAAAAATTCCTATTATTCCAAAAAATCCCTTAAAAGGCCCACCCTTACTACACATAGTACCACCTAGTATAATATATTCTCATAAGTAAAAGGGTGCTAATCAATTATAAATATTATAATTGATTTTTTTTGGAGAAAAAATTATTAGACTTTTTGAAAGAAATTTAGTAAAATAATAATAGTAGGAGAGTTTTAGTTATGAAAAAAAACAATGGTTTTATAGCAACATCTTTATTATATTCATTTTTCTTAATTTTCTGTGCAATCCTATTAAGTTTAGTCGGAAATTTTTTACATAATCGAACTCTTCATAATAATACGATTAGTAAAATTAAAGAAAATTTATCTAATGCCGGGAGGCTAACTTTATCTAATGCCGAAATTGGCAGTTATGTTAAAATGCCGGTCTTTTGTAGCGGACTCACAATCAACTTTAAAAATACAAACTGGATTGTATCAAGCATTAATAGTGATAAAACGATAACACTTGTCAGTGATAATATTGTAATGATGTCAAATAGTACTAAAGATCCTGAGGAATTACAACTATTAGTTAACCATTTTTATAATATGTATACAACTGGCTTAACTGACAAGAATTATCTAACTTATTTTACTAAAGAATTAATAGATGATTTTGAAGATATTGATGATGTATTTTTAAAAAAAGCTTTGCTTAGTAGTAATAACGAGTATTTTTATTATGATGAAAGCAATAATAGTTTTTATTTATATCGGAATTCTTGTAATGAAAACGATGAATGTGAAGTTATTAAAGATACCGATTTAACCCAGTATGGATTAAGACTTGTTATGACAGTTTCTATTGATACACCTGTTTCTTCTGGTATTGGCGTCCTAAATAATCCTTACGAAATATTGTATTATACCCATGAAAATAGTTTAGAAAAGTCTTTAGTGCTTCATTATGATAATTTAAACCCTAGTGCCAATAATGGCTTTGAAACTACTAGTGATTTTATTAAAGATTTATCAGGAACTAATCTTGATGGTACTTTAGATACGGGAACTTATACAAATGATCAAACAGAAGGAATAACTATTCCATTATCTAGTATTATTAATACAAATTTAAATATTTATGAAGTTCTTAATAGTCTAAATGGATATACAATTGAGTTTAGAGCTAAAAACTATTTAACGTTTGAATCTAACCCTGATTATTCAACTTACTTTATAATACTAGATAATAATACTGATTTATCTATTTATTGGGAAAACAATCCAACAGGACTTACTACTGATTCATTTAACACTATTTCACTTGTTAAAAAAACAGGTTTTGATAATTTAGATATTTATATAAATGGTGAATTTTTAAAACATACTTTTGATTTACCAACTGCTATTAATAATGTTTTATATATAGGTGGAAGTACTAATAATGATATTTTTAAATCAATTAGAGTTTATAATACAGCTTTAACTGAGGCAGAGCTTATGCATAACTATAATGTTGATTTGAGGTGGAATAAGTGAGAAATAATAAAGGTTTTGTGATGATTGAAACAATTATTGTTATAACAATACTCTCAATTGGTTTAATATCTCTTTATTCATCTTATAATTTAATTTTAAGTAAAGCCTCTACTAAAAGTTATTATGATAATGCTGAGCATGTTTATAAAAGTTATTTTATAGGTAAGTATTTAGAAAATAATGGTCATTTAAATTTTAGTGGTAATTTTAAAGAAATATTAATTGAAGGAGATTTAATAGATATTGCTAATGTATTTGAAGTTGATGCTATATATGTTGCTAAAGGTAGTTATAGTAACATAAGTAGTAAAGATTTCTTATTACAGCTTGATGGTTCAACTATTAATTATATTAAAGATATGGATGGTTATAGTGAAGATAAGAATAATGTAATAGTTAAATATATTGAAAGAAATGAAGATGAAGTATTAAATCATACATACTTTGCAACAGTTGTTATTTAGGAGGATATAATGGAAGAAAAATTTGAAAATATTAATACAGTTAATAATTTAATTGCTAAGCTTTATGAAAAGTTACCTTTATCTATGGAAGAGGCAAGTGTGTTAAACAGTTTTATTTTTGCTGGTATTAATGAAATGAAAGAAAGAGAGTTACATTTTGATTATCAAAATACTATAGATGTTTATATAGTTTATTTAGAAGAAAAAGAAATCTTAGAAACTATTACTCAAAGAGAAGCAAAACAATTATTTGAATATAGATGTGTAATTAAAGCAAGAGAAGATAAGATTCTTGATTTAACAAATACTAATATTAATGAAGAAAAAAAGTTAAATCTACTTCCGGCTAATATTAATACTACCGGAGCTGTTATTACTATTGTAATTATTGAAGTAACAATATTATTAGGAATATTAATTGGCGTAATTGCTCTTGTCAAAAGATAAAATTATAAGTATAATAATTTAAAGGAGATAAAAAATAAATGGAAACTATTATTATCGAAACAAAAAATAAAATGGAGAAAGCAGTAGTAAACCTTGAAAATAGATTTACGACTGTTAGAGCCGGAAGAGCTAACCCGGGAATGTTAAATAGGGTCATGGTTGACTATTATGGAGCAGAGGCGCCAATTCAAAATTTAGCAAATATTAGTGTGCCAGATGCTCAGCATTTATTTATTAAACCATTTGATAAAGGAGCGCTGAAAGAAATTGAAAAAGCAATCAATGAGGCAAACCTGGGAATAACACCTATTAATAATGGTGAGATGATTATTTTAACTATCCCAAAACTTAATGAAGAAAGAAGACGTGAATATGTTAAACAAATTAAAAATATGGGAGAAGAAGCAAGAGTTATTTTAAGAAATTCTAGAGAATATGCAAGAAACACAATAAAAAAAGCCGAACTTCCAGAAGATGAAACCGATAATTATTATAAAGAAGTGCAAAATTTAATTGATAAGTATAATAAAATTGTTGATGAGAAAACTAAAAGTAAAGAACAAGAGCTGATGAATATTTGAAAAAAGTATATTTAAATAGTTCTTACGAAAAAACAAATACTTTAGTTGAGAATGGATTTGAAGTTGATAATCAAATAGCAGATATAATAATTCTATTAAATAAAAAAGGTTATAATACAATAAATTCATGTGCAGGACATTATAAAGAAGATACAACTTATAAAGAAACTGTGCTCAAAAATAAAATTACTGAAGAAGAATTTTTTAAGTATCTTAGTCATTATGATTTGAAGTTCATAGATGAAGATGAAAACAATTATTATTATGAAGGTAAGATAATTGGCGAATCAACTTACATTATGTTTGAAAAAGATATTGTTTTACCATTTTATCCCGAAGGTTTTGATTTTGATGAAATAGGAAATGATGTATCTAGAAAATTAATTTTTTATCACGATGAAGAAAAAGGCCAAAATAAAAAAAATCAATCAATAATAGATTTAGAAATTAAAAACGCTATAAAATGTTTAGAAACTTGGGCAATAAAATTGCCAGTAATAAAAGTTATATAAATTAAAAAGTGTGGTTTAAAAACACTTTTTTTAAATTATTGCTAATTTCTAATATATTAGCACTCATATATTGACAAGTGCTAAATATAATATTATAATGCTATTAGCACCAACCCAAAATGAGTGCTAAAAAGGTGGTGAATCATGAACAATCGTCAAAATGAACTTTTAAAAATTATCATTGAAACTTATATTAAAACTGTTAAACCAGTTGGAAGTAAATCACTTGTTAAGAAACTTAAATGTTCAAGTGCAACAATTAGAAATGATATGGCGTATTTAGAAACACTTGGATATTTAGAAAAAACTCATCAATCAAGTGGTAGAGTGCCTAGTGAAGATGGATATAAATATTATGTTGATAATTTAATGAAACCAAAAGAAATTACTGGTGATGATGTTTTAAAACTGCAAACTATTTTAAATAATAAAGAATTAGTAGTAAGTGATGCTATTTTAAAATGTATGGAAATAATTAGTGAAATTACTAATTATACAAGTATTGTTTTGGGAAAAGATAGTAAAAATCAAACGTTAAAGCAAGTAAATATTGTCCCAATAGATGATAAGAAAGTTGTAGCAGTTGTTATTACTAATACTGGCCACGTTGAAAACAAACAGACTAATATATCAAATGCAATTAATGTATCTGAGATTGTTAAAGCTTGTGAGATAATTAATAAACATTTAGTTGGAACAGCTTTATCTGATATTAATGCTAAACTTGAATATGAAATTAAACCAATTATCGCAACTAAAATCACACAATATGAAGAAGTTATGAGTTTTTTTCAAGATGCATTTAATGATTTCTCAGTCAAACAAAGTGATGTTTTTTTCTCAGGTAAGACTAATATTTTAAAACAACCAGAATATAATGAACCTGATAAAATTAAAGCGATAATTAGTAAACTTGAAAATACTGAGCTAGTTAAAAAGATTGAAACTGATGAGGCAGGTATTAATGTTTATATTGGTGAGGAAAGTAAGTTTGACGAAGACGTGACGATTATTAAAACAAGTTATAAACTTGATGGTGAAGAAGGCACAATTGCAATAATTGGTCCTAAGCGAATGGAATACGATAAAGTAGTTTATTTACTTCAGTTTTTAAAAAACTATCTAGAAAGGTAAGGAAAAAGTGGAAGATAATGTAATAGAAGAAACAGAAATTAAAGAAGAGAAAAAAAAAAGTAAAAAGAATAAAGTAAATGAAGAAATAATTTTACTTAAGGAAGAGCTTGGTTTAGAAAAAGAAAAGAACTTAAGAGTTCAAGCAGAACTTGTCAATTATAAACGAAGACGTGATGAGGAAGTAGCAAATATGTTTAAATATGCCAGCGAGGACATCATTATAAGTTTATTACCAGTTATTGATAACTTTGAAAGAGCAATTAAACTTGATGATAATGACTTAACTGATGAAATATCTAAGTTCCTGGCCGGATTTAAAATGATTTATGGTAATTTTATAGATATTTTAAATAAAAATGAAGTTAAAGAGATTGAGGCTGATGGCCTTGAGTTTAATCCAAACTTTCATCAAGCTGTTTTAACAGAAAAAGATGAAAATAAACCAGCTGGAGTAGTTTTAGAAATACTTCAGAAAGGTTATTTATATAAAGAAAAAGTAATAAGACCAGCCATGGTCAAAGTAAATGAATAGGAGAGTGAAAGAAAATGGCGAAAATTATAGGTATTGATTTAGGTACAACCAATAGTGCTGTATCTGTTATGGAAGGTGGAGAAGCAAAGATTATTGTTACTCCAGAGGGAGACCGTACAAGTCCCTCAGTAGTTGCATCAAAGCAAGGAGAAGAATTAGTTGGAGTTACCGCTAAAAGACAAGCCGTAACTAATCCCGATAATACTATTTCATCAGTTAAAAGACTAATGGGCACTAATAAAAAAGTTAAGATGGATGGTAAAGATTATACACCCGAAGAAATTAGTGCTAAAATTTTAATGAAACTTAAAAACGATGCGGAAGAATATTTAGGGGAAAAAGTTGAAAAAGCAGTTATTACGGTTCCAGCATACTTTAATGATGCGGAAAGACAAGCTACTAAAAACGCAGGTAAAATTGCTGGTTTAGAAGTTGAAAGAATTATTAATGAGCCAACTGCTGCAGCGCTTGCTTATGGGCTTGATAAACAAAATAAAAATCAAACAGTTCTTGTTTATGATTTAGGTGGGGGAACATTTGATGTTTCAGTGCTAGATTTAGGAGACGGCGTTTTTGAAGTTAAATCAACAGCTGGTAATAATAAACTTGGCGGAGATGACTTTGATGCGCGCGTTACTGATTATTTAGTTGCCGAATTTAAAAAAGAAACTGGACTTGACTTATCTAAAGATAAAATGGCAATGCAAAGAGTTAAAGATGCTGCTGAGAAAGCTAAGAAAGACTTATCAGGACTAGCAACAACAAATATTAATTTGCCTTTCTTAAGTCAAACAAGTGATGGACCAGTTCATATGGATTTTAATTTAACTAAAGCTAAATTTGAAGATTTAAATAGAGATTTATTTGATTCAACATTAAATGAAGTTAAGAAAGCATTAAAAGATGCAAAAATCACCTCTAAAGATATTAATGAAGTAATCTTAGTTGGTGGATCAACTAGAATTCCATATATCCAAGAACTTGTTAAAAAAGAACTTAGTAAAGAACCAAACAAATCAGTTAATCCAGATGAAGTAGTGGCAATGGGCGCTGCTATTCAAGCCGGAGTTTTAACAGGAGATGTTGATGATTTAGTACTACTTGACGTTACACCACTATCTCTTGGTATTGAAACCTTAGGTGATGTAATGACTGTGTTAATTCCAAGAAATACAACAATTCCAACTTCAAAATCACAAGTATTCTCAACTGCTGCTGATAGTCAGCCAGCTGTTGATATTCATGTATTGCAAGGTGAAAGACCAATGGCAGCTGATAATAAAACCTTAGGACGTTTCCAACTTGGGAATATTCCTCCAGCACCAAGAGGAGTACCGCAAATTGAAGTAACATTTGATATTGATGCAAATGGAATTGTTAATGTTAAAGCCAAAGATTTAGGCACTAATAAAGAACAATCAATTACAATTACCTCATCAACTAATTTAACCGATGAAGAAATTGATAAAATGATGAAAGAAGCTGAGGCTAATAAAGAAGCAGATGAAAAATGCAAAGAAGAAGCAAGTGTTAGAAATGAAGCCGATACTGCTGTTTTTGCTACTGAAAAAGCAATTAAAGATCTAGGCGATAAGTTAACTGAAGATGAGAAGAAAGAAACTGAAGAAGAAATCAAAGCAGTTAAAAAAGCTTTAGAAGGTGATGATCTAGATGAGATAAAAAAAGCATCAGATGCGTTAAACGAAAAAGCGATGGCTCTAGCTACTAAAGTATATGAAGAAGCAGCAAAAGAAGCACAAGATAAAAAAGGCGAAGAAGAAACAAAAGACGAAACAAAAGATGAAACAAAAGATGAAACAAAAGATGAGCCAGTAGAAGCAGAATTTGTTGATGAAAAATAAACAAAGTTCTAGAATAACTAGAACTTTTTGAGGAGGATTAATATGAACTATGATAAAAGAGAAGACGTCCCTGATATTTATAAATGGGACTTAACAACTAGATATAAAGATGATAAAGCTTTTGAAAAAGATTATCTAAAAAACCTTAAAAGTTATAAAGAAATTACTAAATATCAAGGTAAAGTGCTAGAATCATCTAAAACTTTACTTATCTGTTTAAATAAATATTTTGAAATCAAAAAAAACATTTTAAAACTATATGTTTATGCTAACTGTAAATTAAATGAAAATGTCGAAGATAGTGATAATTCACTAAGATTAAATAAAGCTCTATCTTTATACTATAAATTTATAGAAGCTAGTTCATATTTAAAACCAGAAATATTAAAGGGAAGTAAATCTGTCTTAACTAGATATTTAAAAACTAAAAATTTAAAACCATATCAGTTTTATTTAGAAAATATACTTCGGGAAAAAGAGCATACTTTATCAGAAAGAGAAGAGATGATTATCTCTAAATTATCAGCAACTAGTGATGTAAATAAAAAAATTAGTGAAGTCTTAACTAATTCAGTAATTAATTATGGTACTATTATAGTAGACGGAAAAAAAGTTGAATTAACAAATGCTAATTACCGCAATATTATTACTAATAAAAATCGCGCTACAAGAAAAGAAGCTTTTGATAAAATAACAACTAATATAAAAACTTATGAAAGTATTTATGGGATAAATTTAGCTGCAAATATGAAATATGTTAAAAATATTGCTGAAGTATATAATTTTAATACCGTTCTAGAGATGGATTTGTTTGATTCTAATATTCCACCTGAAGTAGTTAGTAATTTATATACAACTATTGAGAAAAGATTAGATATTTTAAGAAAATATTTCCTGCTTATTAAACAAAATCTTTCGCTTGATAAATTAGAATATTATGATATTAAAGCAGAAATTATTAGTACAGATATAACTTTTTCGATTGAAGAAGCTAAATTAATTTTAGAAAAATCATTAAGTATCTTAGGAGATGAGTATTTAAAAATATTAAAAAGAGCTTTTGCTGAAAAGTGGATTGATTTTGGAACCTATAAAGGCAAAACTTCAAGTATTTATGCAACATCTAACTATGGAAATGCGCCCCTGGTTTCTACTCACTTTTTAGGCAAGTTCCAAGATATTAGTACACTTGCTCATGAACTTGGACACGCAGTTGCCTTTGAATTATCAAGCGTTCAACCCATACAAAATTGGAGTGGTTCACTACTAACAGCAGAAGTAGCATCTCTTACTAATGAGGTTTTAATATCTGATTATATAATTAAAGAAGCAAGCGATAAAAATTTAAAATTAACCGCGATTGCTTCACTTCTTGATACTATTCAAAATAATTTATTTGATGCATCACTTGAAGGTAAATTTGAAAATATAATTTATGAAAAATTAGAAAAGGGTGAAGAAGTAAATGCTAATACTTTTAATGAAACAATATATGAGTTGCGAAAAGATTACTACGGAGATAGTGTTAATTTAAATGATAAAGTTAAAAGTATGTGGATAAGAAGAATGCATTATTTTTCGCCATATTATTTATTTAAATACGCAACAGGTATCTCAAGTGCAATATATATTGCGACAAATATAATTGAAAATAAAAATAATATGAAAGAAAAATATTTAGATTTTTTAAAAAACGATGGATCAGATTATCCAACCAATCTTTTAGAAAGAATGGGTGTTAATTTAACAAAAACTAAAGTAATAAATGAAGCACTTGATTACATGGATTACTTAATAAACGAATTTAATAGAATAAGCGAGGAGTAAATATGGCAAAAAAAGACTATTATGAAACACTGGGTGTTGATAAAAATGCCAGTGAAGCAGATATAAAAAGTGCTTTTAGAAAAAAAGCTAAAAAATATCATCCCGATGTTAATAAAGATCCAGGAGCTGCTGATAAATTTAAAGAAATAGGTGAGGCGTACTCGGTTCTAGGGGATGAGGCAAAAAGAAAACAATATGATCAGTTTGGCTCAGCTGCCTTTGATAATAATGCCGGTGGTGGTTTTGGAGGAGGATTTTCAGGTGGTTTTAGTGGCTTTGATTTTGATGATTTAGATTTAGGTAGTATCTTTGAGCAGTTTATGGGAGGAGGCTTTACTAGCCGAAATAAAGGTTCGAAAAGAAAAACTAAAGGTGAAGACTTTTTAGTAAAAATTGATCTTACATTTGAAGAAGCTATTTTTGGAACTGAAAAAAGCTTTAATATCAGTATTGAAGAAGAATGCTCAGATTGTCATGGAGAAGGTGGACATAATCCAGAAACATGTTCGCATTGCGGTGGTAGAGGAAGAGTAATTACGGAACAAAGAACTATTCTTGGAGTAATTCAAACTGAAACAACGTGCCCATATTGTAAAGGTGCAGGGCAACAATTTAAAAATATTTGTTCAACTTGTAGGGGCAAGGGAAAACTCAAGAAAAACAAAGACATCAAGTTTAGAGTTCCAAGTGGGGTAGAAGATGGAGATCAAATGAGGCTAGCCGGTAAAGGCTCAGCTGGCACTAATGGTGGACCTAATGGAGATATTTATATTAATTTTAAAGTAAAAGACCACGTAATATTTAAAAGAGATGGTAAAGATATTTATTTAGTCGTACCACTTACAATAACTGAAGCAACTTTAGGTTGTACAAAAGAGATTCCAACGATTTATGGTAATGAAAAGTTTGTATTTAAAGCTGGAACTCAAAATAATGAAAATATAAAAATAAGAGGTAAAGGAATAGAATCAGAAAAAAATAGGTCAACTGGTGATATGTATTTAATTACAAATATTATTATTCCGACTAAACTTGACCGAAAACAAAAATCACTATTAAAAGACTTAGATGCAACTAATCTTACAAATGAAAGTGCTTTTAAAAACTTTAATAAATATTTATAAAATATTTTTTACTGTAATTTTCATAATTTATTGATTTTAAAAAAGAAATATAATATTATTTTTGAGCACGATTAATTTTCACAGATAATATTTGAGGCTTTGGAAATGTTATATCAGTAACATCTAAAGTCTTTTTTATCTTTTCTAGAGGAGATATTTTCCAAGTAGCGATAATGTCTTAGGATTATCGTTTTGTGTTTTTTAAATTTTTTTAAAACAAATAATGTAAACGCACTTGTCTGAGCTTCTTTATCCCTTGTTTTGGTATACTTGATTGTATTTTTTATTGTATAATATAAATTATTGTGCTAAAATAAAGTCAATTATTTAAGGGGGAAAAATTAGATTGAATGAAAAAAAATAAATGCGACGCTGTTCTAGTTATATATAACAAGTGGCGTATTTTTTACGAATTTTTTTTTATTTAGACTTTATTACTGCCAAATTAAAAGATTTATGGTGAAAGGAGAATAGTAATATGTTATTACCAAGTGCTACATTAAACTTAAATTTATATAGAGTATTTTATATTGCAGCAAAAACTCAAAATTTTTCAGAAACAGCTAAAATTTTATGTACTTCTCAGCCCGTTATATCAAGACATATTAAATCATTAGAGTATTCATTAAATATTAATCTTTTTTATAGAGGGCCAAAAGGAATTGAACTTACTAAAGAAGGAGAGGAATTATTTTCCTTTGTTGAAAAAAGTTATAATTACTTGCTTCTTGGAGAAAAAAGGTTACTTGAATCCCAAACTTTAGATAGGGGAAAAATATCTATTGGCATTTCTTCTTGTATAGAAATCAAGTATATTTCAAATAGTATAGCTGCTTTTATTAATGAATATCCAAACATGGTAATTAAAATAATTAAAAGATCATCTAAAGAATTATCAAAAGAACTGTTAAATCATTCTATTGATCTTATGTTTGACATTACAACTAATGAAAAAGTTATTAACCTAAATTGTAATAATATACAATTAAAAAAGATAGGATATTCTTTCTTTTATAATCCAGATAAACTCGGAAAAATAGCAAATGAAATTAAAACATTAGAAAAATTCCCTCTATTATTACCAATAAAATCAAATCAAGTTAGAACTAAAATTGATGATTTTCTTGCGAAAAATGGTATTAAAAGCAATGTCAGAATGGAAATTGAAAGTTATGAAACAATGGTTGATTATGTTGAAAAAGGAATGGGTATAGGGCTTGTGCCAAATATGATGATTACTAAGAATTTGAGAAAATTACATATAAATAATATTTCTATCGAATCAAATTTAAATTTATATTATTTTGAAGAAATTTTAGCAACTAGCACCAGAGAATTTTTAGATTCGTTAAAAATTAATATAATTGAATAAGTAAAGAAAAAAGTGCTATAGCATAAATGATATATGCCCATGTCTAATAAGCATTTTTCAAATAAGAAAATTTGTATTATAGTATTACCTAGGTGAAACTATGAGTAAAATCAATGTAATTGAAATGCATGCAACGTGGTTAACAATTAATTCTATAATTGGATGTACAAATGGATGTAAATATTGTTTTTTGCAATCATCTAATGGTAACATCAGCAAACCAAAGATTCTTGTAAATCCCAAAGAAGCAATTAATCAACTATTATTATCAAAGTATTATACTTCAGATATACCTATTAACTTATTGCCAAATACGGATCCGTTCTTAAACGAATATAATATTAAATATTTGGAACAATTATTTACACTTTTAAATGAAAAACAAGTAACAAACAATTTAATAATAGTAACTAAGTGTTATATTCCTGATTATTTTATAAATTATATAAAAAAGTTAATTAATATTAGAGATAATATTGTATTTTATCTGAGCTATTCAGGGCTAGATAATTATATAGAGCCAAATGTTAATCACGAAAAAATTAAAGAAAATTTTATTAATTTAAATAAACATGGCATTAAGATAATTCATTATTTTAGGCCTCTTGTTCCTATGAATTCTACTCAAGAAAAAATTGATGAAGTTTTGGGATTTGTAAAAAAATATACTAATATCTCAGTAATAACAGGACTGAAACTTAAAGAAAATTTTATTGATAAAATTAATTTTTGGGATGAAATTGGTGATAGAAGAAATGAATCAATAAAAGCTGAGGGCGTATGGCCAGAACAAGCATATAACTATTTTTATAAAAATTATCAAATGAAAGATCATTATGTTTTTCAAACAAACTTATGTGCTTTATCGTTATCTACTGGAAAATCATGTTTAGCATATTATAAATCGCTAGAATGTAAAAATTGCAATATTTGTCCTTTAAAGCAACGAGAATTATGTAAAAATAGTTATAATAGTATGAATTATGATGAAATAGAATTGAAACTTAAAGAAAATATTAATAAAATAGCAAATCAAAAAAAATCTATAAACTATATATTAGATATAGATAATAATATGCTAACTTTGGAAAATATAAAGTTGTCTATTGGAGATTTATCATATCTTACAAATGTTATGAATTTGAAAATTTGTACTAATGAAAAAAAAGATAAAGATAATTATTTTAATACCTCATTAATTAATGCTAAACCATTAATATTACCAGGTAATATGAGCAATACAAATCATTTTTTGGATAAATATTATACTCGAGCTATTGAATTAAAAATAAGGTTTAAAAAAACTGAGCCAAAAGATTGGGATGTAATGACAACTTTGGCAGAGTTGACAGTTCAAATTGGTCATGTATTTAATGTTAAATTTAAGTATAAAATATTCAACGAAAAAAATAGAAATATAATTGATATTGGGGATGAAGTGTGTGATGTATTACTTCAAATTTGTTATATAGCATATTTAGAAGATATAAATTTAAAAAATATTAAGAACCATAATTTTTATGATCTAAATTTTATTCCTATAATTTTAGGTCAGTTAATGGAAACCTTTATGGAAGAAAAAGGTTATAGATATTATAAAAAAAGAGATGGCTACCTAACTAATAAAGATTTTATAATAGAAAGGATAAGAAACCTTTTTGCACTTATTTACAACTTAGGAATTATAAATGGAATAGATTTAGAATATGAGTTTGAAAAAATGTTAAAAGATGCAAATGGTTTTTTGGATAATTATAATGTATAAAAAAGATTACGAATTTGAAAACATAACTTTTACAGTTCAAGCAAATAATTATGAAGACTTTAATTCTCAGTTAAGACATATATCTCAATTTTATATTTCTTTATCAGAATTTAGCAATTATAGTGATAAAATTAATATAAAATATGTTGTAGATGTCAAGCTGTATGAAGAATTAAAAAACAAAATAAAGGGGAAAAAAGCAAGACTTTATCAATCATTTGAAAATCAGATTCATGCAGAATATTCTATGGAAAATAATACAAAAATCTATTTAATAGATACTGAAGAATATATTTGTATTAAATATGGAGACAATGATTACGAAACAATAACGGACGGAAGAAAGATATCTGAAAGATGGCTTTTTCGAGTAGTGAGAGAAATATTAGTTAGAAAAAATGAAGAAAAAAAAGGATTATTTATGCATGGTACTGGATTAGTATTAGAGGACCAGGGAATATTGATATTAGGTAACTCTGGTGCAGGAAAAACAACTTTAGCAACTAGGTTATTAAGTGGAGCAGATTGTGAAAAACAATTTTTGTCAAATGATAGAGTGTTTTTATATAGTTCGGGAAATGAGTCAAGAATGGAATACTTTCCTATACCTGTAGTTTTAGCATCAGGAACTGTAAAAAACAATTTACAGTTAAACGAATATTTTGAAAAAAACAATATTTATGAAAACAAAACAGGAAAGCCTTTTGATGAAGCTCCAGATAATGCAAAAATTGATATACCATTAACGGACATTTCAGAAATATTTGATAAAACATCATTAATTCCTATTCACAAAATTGACTTGATAATTTTTTCGAAATTAAATTTGTCAAATAATGATGGATTAACATCTAATTACTTATCAGCACATCCAAGAGAAGTTGGATTAAGTCAAACGTGTTTTACAACACATGATTGGGAAAGCTTAAGAATGGAATGGATTTATAAAAGAAAAATCAAACACGATCAGATAATTGAAGATAGAATTGTAACATTAAATAATCTTTCTGAAAGTGTACCTATAATACATTTGAATTTTGGTGTTCAAACTAAAACAGAGGATATAGTTAGATTGATAAAAAAATACTATTAAATTAAAAAATTTTGACTTGACATATTTATATTTGTTATACTTATATTGAAATTATATAAAGAAAGATAGGTGAAGTTTCAAGTTTGTAACTTGGAAAAATTATGGAAATATTAAATATTTATAATGATAATCATGAATTATTAGGAACTTGTGAAAAAAAGCTAGCCCATAAATTAGGAATGTGGCATGAAGTATTTACTTGTTTAGTATTCAATCCTGAAAAAAATACAGTTTTTTTTCAAATAAAAAATCATTCTCACAATAATATACATGAAAAAGATTTAATAGAAATAACAGTAGGTGGACATTATCAAGCTGGTGAAAACTTGGAAGATGGGATAAGAGAACTAGAAGAAGAAACAGGTCTTAAAGTTAAATTTAAAGACTTAGTTAATTTAGGAATTAGACAAGTTGCAACAACACCAACACCAACATATGTAATTAGAGAATTTCAAAATATATTTTTATGTCCTATAAAGGGAAACTTAGCAAGTTTTAAGAATTTTGATTCTAACGAAGTATCAGAATTTATTGAATTTAATATAGATGAATTAATTAATTTACTTTTAAAAAGAAGTGATAAAATTGTAGGAAGCACACAATCAGGTAATAGAGAAGTGAATTTAACAAATTTTGTTGAAAGCTTTTTAAGTGGTGATAAGTTATATTTAAGATTATTAATTGCAACAAAAAGATATATTAATAAAGAAGATTTAGAATTGATATTCTGGTAATATCTGATTCTAGAATAAATAGCAGAAATTTATAAAAATGAAAGTAAGTAAAAATTTGAAACTTTCTTTTTTATGTGACTTTTAAGTGAAAATGTTACATAAAATAAGTTTAATTTTTAAGTGAAAATGTTACATATGAAAATTGATAAAAAAATCAATTTTTATTTTGGCGATTTTAAGTGA
>Ga0265294_10001997_pt1 | contig 27009 bp, 21 predicted proteins | sample MunlanPumphouse3_FD_192504 | JGI IMG/M metagenome (GOLD analysis project Ga0265294, IMG submission 192504) | Groundwater microbial communities from a municipal landfill in Southern Ontario, Canada - Pumphouse #3 | ecosystem: Environmental > Aquatic > Deep subsurface > Groundwater | place... | reverse complement strand
CCCGCGGACGGGGCCGTCCGCGCCCCCAGTCTTGCGCATCTTTTTCACGGGTGCCGGATAGCTTGCCGGTAACTTCAAGTTTCTGTCCACAGATTACGCAGATTTCCGCAGATATGGGTTCAAATGGACGCCGTTTTCATTTGAGCAACGGGGCTCCGACCTGTTATGCTGGCCTCCCTCCGAGGAAAGGGTGTTCCTATGCGTGTCATCGCCTTCGCCGCCACAGGCCTGTTGCTTGCCCTCGCGCCATCTGCGGGTTTAACACGTTCCGACTGGCTGACTCCGCCTGCGCCGGGCGCCGCCTATCCCGAAGGCGAGGCCGACCGTCAATGGGCGGTTCTGCTCCACGATCTCAAGCAGACCGGGCGTTTGGCAGCCTTCGCCCCCGAAACGTACCGGGCCGAGGCGCTCGTCAACGCCGCGGACCGCGATCCGCTCGACATCCTGCTGCGCCGCACCTCGGCCCTGCTGGCAGATCTGCGCGCACGTCCCGCCGCCCGCGACCTCACCCCGGAACACGGCGAACTTGAATCGCTCTGGCGTCAGGCCTCGTCCGTCGCGCCCGCCTCGCAGATCGAGCGGCGCGCGCTTTTCGACCGCCTCCTGCCGCTGCGCCGCCGTATCGCCTTTGCCAACCCCGCGCTGGATTTCCGCGAGCTGCTCTTCATCAAACGCGAGCTGCGCGGCGTGATGGAGCACTGCTGCGACCAGTATTACGGCCAGCAGCAGCGTTCCGGCGGCGGGCTCTTCGCCTTGACCGACCCCTTCGGCCCAGCGCCGGCGCTGCGCGACCTGCTGGGCGGCGCACCGGTCGGCAACGGCCGTCTCGCCGGACAGCCTCTCGCCTTCGGCACGCGTGCCACGCAGGGACATGACGGCGGCTCGGTGCTGTCGCCCGCCCTCTCGTATGACGGCAGGACCGTCGCCTTCGCCTATGTCGAGGGCAACGGCTCGCGCCGCCATATCACGCATCTCGATCATGCGGCGAATGGCCACTGGGAACGCGGCTTCTGTTACCATCTCTTCGCGGTCCAGGCCGACGGCACCGGGCTGCGCCAGCTCACCGACGGCACCTTTAACGACATCCAGCCCTGCTTCACGCCGGCCGGCCGCATCGCCTTCATTTCAGAGCGGCGCGGCGGCTATCTGCGCTGCGGGCGCCACTGCCCGACCTTCACCCTTTTCGACATGGCCGATGAAGGCAGCGGCCTGCGCTGTCTCAGTTTTCACGAGACCAACGAGTGGGCGCCGGCTGTCACGCACGACGGCAACCTGCTCTGGACGCGCTGGGATTATATCGACCGCCACGGCTGCGTGGCGCACCACCCTTGGACCACCACCCCGGACGGTCGCACCCCCCGTCCCGTGCACGGCAACTACTCGTATCGGCCGCGCCGCGCAGACATGGAGTTGGATACGCGCCCTGTGCCCGGCTCGCACCTGCTGATCGCCACCGCCGCCCCGCATCACGGCCAGGCCTTCGGCTCGCTGGTGGTTGTGGACCCGCGTGCGGCGGATGACGACGCGATGGGGCCGGTCCGGCGGTTCACGCCAGACGCCGGCTTCCCGGAAAGCCAGAAAGGCTCGCAAACCTACGGTACCGCCTGGCCGCTCAACGACACCTACGTCCTCTGCGCGTATGAGCCGGTCGAGGTCAAGGGGGCCGGCCAGCGCCATCTGTTCGGCCTTTATCTGGTGGATGCTTTCGGCAACAAGGAACTGATCTACCGCGATCCCGGTATCGCCTGCCTGAACCCCGTGCCGCTGCGCGCCACACCGTGCCCGCCCGTGATCCCCGAACAGCGCCAGCCCGCTGCGGCTTCGCGCGGCGAAGCCACCGTGACCATCACCGATGTCTACGCCAGCCGCCTGCCCTGGCCCGACGGCACGCGCATTACGGCGCTGCGCGTCTGGCAGCTTTATCCGCTTTCGGTGGCCTCCGCGGAGGTCACGCACAACATCGGCTTGCAGCTTCCCGAGGGCTTTGACTCGATCAACATGGCGCGAGCCGTACTCGGCAGCGTTCCGGTCGAGGCCGACGGCAGCGCGCATTTCACAGCGCCGGCCGGCGTGGAGCTCTTTTTCCAGGCGCTAGATGCGGAAGGCTGCGCCGTGCAGTCCATGCGTTCAGCCACCGCCTTCGTGCCCGGCGAACGGGCGGCTTGTGTCGGTTGCCACGAACCGCAGCACGCCGCGCCCGCGCGCCCGCCGTCCGCCACGCCGCTCGCCCTGCGCCGCCCGCCCTCGCGCCTCGCCCCCGGCCCGGAAGGCAGCCGCCCGTTCAGCTTCCCGCGCTTGGTCCAGCCGGTGCTGGCGGCCCGCTGCGCCGCCTGCCACGCCGAGGCGATCCGAAACGCGGCGCCCGGACAGCCGACCCCTCCCCGGTTGGACGCTGAGGTTGTCGAGCATCGTGTAAAGGGCTGGATGAACACGACAACGCGCTACACGGCCGCCTACCTGAGCCTGGCCCAACGCTACGGGTTCACCGCGTACGGCGCGGGACACGATTGGCTCTCGCCCCGCTTTTACCGAACTTTCCCCGGCACCTTCGGCGCGCGCGCCGCACCGTTGTATGCCCATCTCAAAAAAGGCCATAAAGGCGTGACGCTCTCGGCAGACGACTGGCAGCGCATCATCATCTGGCTCGATTCGGTCTGCCAATTTTACGGCGTCTATGAAAAAGAGGGCGGCGCGACGCAACTCGCGGGCGGCGTCGCCCACCCGACACTTGAGTAGTTGGACAGCAAAGAAGAAAAACAAGGCGATCTTCGACTTCCTCGTGTCCAAGGGCGCTGATGCCGATGCGAAGGACAACTCCGGCCTTACGCCGAACGCCCTCCTGCCGCGTTCCCGCCCGACCGTCCCGGTTTACTTCTCGCGCAGATCCGGGCGATGCCGGAGCAGTTCCTCGACGATCCCGGTCATGCCCGCGAAATGCCAGCCGTCCAGCGTGAGCCGGCGACCGTTCTTGAGCGCAAGTCGCACAATGCCTTTCTCGTCCCACCGGGTCCAGTCGACGGAGCGGATCTCATCATAGCCGATCGTCCGCGCGCCGAACCCGCTCCCGTGCAGCCCGGTGTCATCCGCCGTAAACCGCCGGACCGCCTTGAGCCCCACCGCCGCAAACGCGCAGAGGGCGAGCGCCAGGGTCACGGCGGCCTGCACGAACTGCGTCTGCAGATCGCGGGCGCTGTAAACCGGCTGCTCCAGCGTCTTGCGCACCTGCTCAAGCTGGGCGGCGCGCGCGGTGTCGCGGTCCGGCGCCGAATCGGGAATCCGCAGCTCGCCCAATTTGCGCACCAGCTTGGCCGGGGCTTTCACGCCCTGCGAGCGGAACGCCGCATCCAGCCGCGTGCCGCGCTCCTCATCCGGCGACAGCCACGCTTCGGCTGTCAGACGGGTCGCCAGCAGCGCAGGCCGCACCTGCTCCATGACACGGTTCTGACGGGGCCACGCCGTCAGGCCGTCATACAGCGACCAGAGACAGATCCCCGTCAGCAGAGCCCCGACACCCGCAACCCGCGCGGCGTATTCCCGATTCAACTTCGCTTCGGCCATCACTCCTCCCGGTTCACCAGAATCCGTACTGTCGCGAGACGATCACATACACGCCCAGAGCCAGATTGGTCACGCCATGGGCGAGCGCCGCGGCCCAAACATCGCCGGTGCGCACCGCCAGCCAGCCGTAGACCACGCCGGCCAGCAGTCCGGCCGCCCAGCGGTCATGCTCCAGCGCAAAGACCGCGGCCACCGTCCAGAAGGCCTGCATGTCGAACGCGCGCAGCGGCACGTTCCAGAAGGCGCCCTGCCTGAGCCAGCGATAGAAAAAGCCGCGGAAAAAAAACTCTTCGATCACCGCGATGACGGCGGCCGAACCGGCCAACTTCAGCAAGGTCAACGGCCAGCCGGCCTGCTCCGGCGCAAAGGCCAGCGCGAGGTGCCCGGGCGGCAGCGGCGGCGACAGGTCGGGATTAAAGTAGCCAGGCAGCGTCCCGGGCATCAGGATCAGCCAGCGGTGGTAAAAAAGCTGAAAACCGGGCGCAACGCGCCCGACCCACGGCGTCTCCGGCAAGATCCACAGCAGCGCCACCGCCATGCCCGCAGCCAGAGCCAACGGCACATGGCGCAGCCGCAGCGCGGGATAGACACGCCACGGACGCAGTCCCAAGAAAAGAGCCGCGCACGCGACCGATTTAAGCGCGTAACTCCACGGATAGGCTGCGCGCGGCACCTCGCCCACGCTCTCCCACGCTTGCAACGCGAGGATCACCGCGACCCAGACCGCAAACGGCACGACATGCCCGGCCACCCACGCACCGTTCTTGTGCTGCTCACTGCTCACTGCTTACCGCCCACTGCTTACTGCCCTCCGGCCTTTTTCCACTCGTCGAGCTGCTCCTGCGTGGGCGCCGAGATGATCTCGAACAGATGCCATGCGCCGAACGCTCCGGCGAAGAGCAGGCGGTCGCCGCCGTGCCGGTAGATGTCAGGATGTTTCCAGAAGACACTCTCCGCGCGCGCCGGGCCTTCGGGACGGGGCACCAACACGTAAAGGTTCTGGCCTTTGTAGGCGCGCCGCGCCGAGCCCACGTGCAGGTCCATGTTCGCCACCAGCCGCTCGCCGGCATAGCCGCGCAACAGATCGAGCCCGGCGTAACCGAGCACGAAGACACGGCCGTACGCGGTGCGCGCGGTGACGTGCTCCTCCACCTCCCTGCAGATTTGCTCGCGCGGCAGCGCCGCGGCAGGTGCCGGCGCGTTACCCAGCCACAGCGTGGTGAGCCAGACAAAGAGGGCCAAGGTGACCGCCAGGCGGTAGATCGGTTGCCGCAGGCGCGCCAACGCGATCATCAGCACCGCGAGGAAACAGACGTGCAGCGTGGCCGAATCCCAGGCAAGACCGAAACGTCCCAGCACCTCGGTCGTGCCGACAAGCATCAGCGCAAACGAAATCAGGATGACCGAGGCCGCATGCGGGCCGGCACCGGTTTCGGAACGCTGAGCGTCGCACAGCCACGTCATGAGCAACGCGGGCAGCAGCAGCGCGCCCGGCAGCAGCACGGCCAGCGAAAAGCTGACCGGGTTCGGCACCAAGACATGCAGCGAGCGCAAGAAAAAGAGGGCGTCGCCCAGAATCAAGCGGTTCATCAGCAGCCAGACGCCGGACGTGTAGAGCAGCGGCAGACAGCCGAGCAGCAGCCAAGCCTGAACGCGCCGACGCGACTCGCGGTCGCCGCAGGCCATCACCGGCACCAGCGCCACGGCAAGGCCGGCAGGCGCAAAAAAGGGGAACCCGCACAGCACGAGAAAGGAGCCCGCCGCACCGGTCGCCACCACATCGCGCAGCCGGCGGAAGGCAGCCCAGTCGGCCAGCGAGGCAGCAGCCAGCAGGACGAGTCCCACCGTGAGCGGCGTGGTGAGCTGCAACGCCTGCGGCTGGCGCGCCACGATCATCATGCCGGCGATGGCAGCCTGGGCCAACACGATACGCCAACCCGATTGGCCGGTGGCCTTGACCGCCTCGCGCACGGTCCAGAACGCAAAGAGCCACGCTGCGAAAAAGGCCGCCCAACCGGCCAGCGGCTCCGGCAAGAGCCACGCGAACGGCAGATAGACCAAGACCGGCAACGGGGCCGACCAGCATGAGCCGAAGAGTGCTTGGCGTCCCTGGGTCGTCCCCGCAAGCAGTTCACGGCAGATGCCGGCCACCTGCATGCCGGGCTCCCAGGCCCCGTCGTGCAGACGCGCAAACGCCAACAGCACGCCGGCCAGCACAACGGGCGTCACGAACCCCGTCAGCATGCGAACTCTGCGATAACTTGTCCGATCTCCAGCTTTCATTCCGATCGCCTACCACCCCTTGCTACCGTCTGTTGCCTATCGACTACAGCCCATTGCCGATTGCCGATTGCCGATTGCCTATTGTTTCCCGCTCCCGCCCTTGACCAACCCGTGCTGCGTTTTTTCCCACACGAACGGATCGCGGAAAAACTGAAGAAACGCGCGCCAGCCGCTGTAACTCATCATCAGCCAATAGACGGGCGTCAACAGCGCCCACCCCATGAGGTCGTCGTTCTTGCGCTTGCAGCAGCCGAGCAGATTGATGTAGATGAAGACAAAATTGCCGAGGAAGAGGCAGGCCGCGCCGGCCGCGAAGACCGGCCCCGGGAACAGGTGCGAGACCCCCTCAGGCCGGAACACGAACCAGACCAGCGCCATCGCCCAGAAGATCGGATTGATCAGCACCGAGAAGGGACCGCCGCCGACCAGCAACTGATAGTGCAGAAAGTTGACGACGCCCAACTCGCGTGCGAGCTTCCACGGCTGGCGCATGTGCACGAACCAAGTCTGGATGTACCCTTTCTGCCAGCGAGTCCGCTGCTTGATCCAGAAGGGCACCACGCTGCACGCCTCTTCCCATGTCGTGGTCTCCAGCATGCGCGTGGCGAATCCGGCGCGGCCCAGGCGCACGCCGAGATCGCAATCCTCGGTGACGTTGTAGGCATCCCAGCCCATCAGATCGCGCAGGACATTTGTCTTGAAGTGGTTTGAGGTGCCGCCCAGCGGGATCACGGCGCCCATCGCGGCAAGGCCCGGCAACTGCAGGTCGAACCAGGCCGAATATTCAGCCGTGAACCAGCGCGTCAGCACATTCTGACGCGGGTTGTAGTAGTTCAGGCGCGACTGCACGCACACCACATTCTGCGGCGACGCCTCGAAGGCCAGCACCGCCTTCTTGAGTTGGTCCTTCTCCGGCAGATCCTCGGCATCGTAGATCACCAGGTAGTCGCCCTGGGCCAGATAGAGGCCGATATTACACGCCTTGGGCTTGGTGCGCGGGAAAGATGGCGGGATTTCGGTCACTCGGAAACCGGGCGGCAACGTCAAGGCGCGCGCGGCGTTGAGCGTGAGGTCGTCATCCGCCTCCAGCAGGATCTGCACGTCCTTTTTGTCCGCCGGATAGTCCATCGCCGTCAGCGCGGCCACCATCTGCGTGAGGGTTTCCGGCTCCTTGTACATCGGCACCAGAACCGAATAGACCGGCCACTCGCGCGGCTCAGCGCCCGCGATCTCCTCCGGGGAGAAGCGCAGGATCGCCGACGGCGAAAGCGAGGCGCGGATCACTGCAAACTTATACAACGTGCTGACCACATAAAAAAGCGTGCAGAGGCCGATCAGCGTCTGGGCGGTCCGCAGCGGTGCCAGGGCAAACGCCGCGATCGTTCCCAGCGCCAGACCGATCATCACGCCCTTCTGCAGGCGCGTCATCGGCTGCGCGGCGCTCCACTCCGGATGGCGGCGCGACAGCTCAAGCGGATCCACATCCGCCACGCTTTTGACCGACTCGCCCCTCTGTTGTCCATCCCCAGTATCCATCGCGCTGTCCCGTCCCCTCATCCCCGCGTCAACCGGCCGCTTCGACCGGTCGCTTCACACCGTTTTCGTCGACCCGCACGAACGTGATGTCGGTGCTGAAGATCACGTCCTCCACACTCTGGTGCAGCTCGCGCCGGAAAACGCGGGCATCGTAGGTGACCGACGTGCGGCCGATCCGCTGCCGGACAACCTCAAAGCGCAGGATAGAGCCGCCCGAGACGCCCTTCTTAAACTCGACGCGGTCCATGCCGATCGTCACGAAACGTCCGCCCGGATAGTCAAGGCTGACCGCCATCCACGCCGTCTCGTCCACCCACTTCAGCAAATTGCCGCCGAACAGCACGCCGTACTGATTCATGTGTTCAGGCATCACGAGCTTGTAAGAGATCATAGGCTCATTTCAGTTCGGATTCGTACGGGATCGGCACACCATACTGCGCATGGACTTTCAACATTTCGGCCATCACTTGCTGCCGCGCCTCGCGCGAGTAATCCGCCACCAGATGGTACATCTTCTGGTTTGTCCAACGCTGCTTGACCGCAGCCGAACCGAGTTTGGCGTGGCGCGACATGCTGAGCCGGAAGATCGAGTCATAGCCCTTGTCAGACGCCAGGCCGCGCACCTGGAAGATCAACTCCTCCGTGGTGTCCGGGCAAACGCCGCACAACTCCAACTGGCGGTCTTTATAAAGGTTGGTCGAGTTCTTGGGATACACCTCACATTTCGACGCTGAGTCAAAAACCACCGTGATATCCCCCATCACGGGATAACGCACCCCCTCGTACACCGGCTGAAACGCGGCGGGCAGATCCCAGCGGTTGCCGTTCATGACGCTTGACGCGCCGCGGTTACAATAGGTGAGCATGTCGAGCAGATACACATTGGCCTTACTCTGGGTACCGAACATATAGATCGAGACCATTCCGCTGTTGAGCGCGGAGAATTCGCCGATGATCCTGGCGCTCTCGGTGACGCCGAACGTTGGCTTACCGTCCGTGACCACCACCGCGATCATCGGGCGCCTGGGGTCTCGCGGCAGCCGCATCAGCGCGCGCAATGAGCCGAAGAGGTCGGTCTGACCGAAGGCACGCATGCCGTCGACAAACGCGGCCGCTTTCACCAGATTCTCGCTCGAAGCGACCGCCCATTCCTGAAAACAGGGCTCAAAGGTGTCGCGGAACCCGACCACATTGAAGCGGTCGCCCGGGTTGAGGGTCAGAAGCGCCGCCGCCATGCCGCGCCGGCAGAAGACCATGCGCTCCTCCGTCATCGAGGCCGAGACATCCTGCACAAAGACGATATCTTTGGCGATGACCGGCACCTGCCTGTCGGCACGCGGCTGGATGCCAATCCTGAAATAGACGCGTCCCGGCTCGGCAGGATCGCGGAAGGTCTCCAGTCCGACGGCCAGCAGATCGTCGATAGGCACATAGTCGATCATCTCCTGCAATGCCGCGATCTGCGCCTGAGCCTCGCGCGCCTTTCGTTCTTCCGCGCTGACCGCCTGTCCGGCCGGTGTTTGCCGGGCCGCCGCTTCAAGCTGCTTTTGAACGCGTTCCTGCTGCGCCTGCTTGAGGCGTTCGCTGTCCGCGCTGCCGGCGGCCGCGCCGGTTTTTTCACCGGGCTGCATTCCGAAACGCGCCTCGGTCGTGCCGGCGCTGACTTTGGCGGCGGTCTCCGGCACCTGCGCGACCGGCGGCTTGAACGTGCCCTTGCTGATCTCCGTGTCGAACACTTCTGCCGCCTCCATGGGCTTGGGCGGTTCGGGGTCTTTGCCGAAACGGCGGCCGACCAGATCGATTGACGGCACAATGTCCGGGGCCTCAGGCACACGTTCGATCATCGGGATCTCGCGCCGAGGCAAGGCCGCCACGTCGTCCTGCACAGTGCGATCAAAGATCTGGGCGATCTCCTGGCGCGGCATCCACGGCGTGGTGTCGATCTGATCGGACACCACCTCTTTCAGCGCGGGCACGCCCGGGGTCAGCGCTTCGCGCGGAATCGGCGGCGGCACAGTCAGCACGGGGCTCGCGCTCTGGCTGAGCGCCTCCACCCGGTCGCCAGCCTCGATCGGGCCGCGGCTCGGCGTGTCGCGTTCGCCCTGCACCTTCTCGGCGATGTGCATCGGGTCGGCATGCATCATCTCGACGCGCATCGGCGGCACGCGGTCGCCCTCAAACCAGTCGCGCGCCTTCTGGCGCAGACCGCCCGCGGCACCGCCCAGCGCCCAGTCCGCAAACAGGTACATACAGACCACGTGAATGACCGCGGAAAGCAAGACGGCCACGCAGGCCAACATCATGTGATGTTCGCTCTGTCTCTGGTTCTGTCCAAAGCCGTGCGGTATCATGCGTTGCCCTTCTCCTCGCGACGCTCCGTCCGGGTCTGCCCCTGGCGCGACAGCGGCGAATCCGGATAGCGTGCCTTCAGTTCCTCGCGCATCGCCTGCGCCTCCTGTCCGCGCCCGAGCTTGTCGAGCAGGGTCGCGGCTTTGTGCAGCGCCTCGGGCACCAGCGTAGCATCGTTGAACAGGATGCCGACGCTCATGTAATAGCGCAGCGCGGCCTCCGCGTCGCCTTTCTCTTCGGCATTGCGCGCGAGCCCCGCGTAGGCATGTGCCCGCAGCCCCAGCAACTCCGGCGCGGCCGCGCGCGACGCGGCGTCATTCAAATGCTTGGCGGCCTCATCGAAGCGGCCGGCCTGGGTCAACAGCTCGCCCAGTCGCAACGCCGCCTCGGCGCCGTAGGCGGTCGACGCGCCAGCGGACAGCGCCTCCGTAAAGGCGTGGATCGCAGGATCGCGTTCCTCCTTGGCCCGATGGATCCGACCGAGCACGGTCCAGGCGGTCTGCACCCAGCCTTTGTCGGGCTTGAGCGCCAGCAAGGCATTCGCCGCCTTCGCGGCGGCATCCAGCCGTTTCTGCTCCAACTGAAATTCCGCGAGCCACGCCAGACGGTCGGGACCGAGCTTGTCGGTGATCGGCGCGTCCAGCAGCGTCTGAAAGAGTCCGGCGGCCTCCTCCTTGCGTCCGTCCTCCTGCAGCAGAAGGCCCAGTTCCAGCATCGACTCGCGCTCGAACTCCTTGGCCGGCGTGGCGGCCAGACAGGCGCGGAACAACTTTTCCGCCTCCACCCGATCACCAGTCTGGCGGGCCACCGCGCCGCGCCAGTAGAGCACCTCGGCCTTGCGCGCGTCGTCCGGAAAGCGGCGCATGCGCTCGTCCAGCGTCGCGCCGGCCGCGCGCGGATTCTTGGCGCGCAGTTCCTCCATCGCCTTTTGGTAGAGCGTCTCCGCCACCTCCGCGCTCTCCGGATACTGCGTCAGCAGTGCGGTCCAGTCGCGCAGCGCGGCCTCGCTCTGACCGAGCCGCGAGCGGCAGACGCCTGCGGCATAGAGCGCCTTCGCGGCCAGTGGGTCTTTGGGAAAGCGTTCGGACACCTGCTGGAACCAGGAGGCGGCCGACTCCCAAGCCTCCTGCTTCTGCAGCAGCCAGCCCAGCCGGTAGAGCGCGTCTTTGACAAACGGGCTCGCGGGGCACTTGTCCACCAGCAGACGATAGTTCTGCACGGCGGCCTCGCTCTTCTGCACGGCGACCGCCGACTCGGCGCTCATCCAGTAGACGTTGTCCGCATACTCGGGGGGCGGCGCGGCAACCTGCGCGGCGACTTCCAGGACCTCTTGGTACTTGCCGTCGTTGTAAAGCGTCGAAAGCCGCTCATATTGGGCCAGCGGCGCCATCTTGCCTGCCGGAAATTCAGTCAACTGCCGGGCATACATAGCCACCGCATCAGCGCGTTGTTCAAGCTGGCGCAGGCAGTTCGCCTTGACGTAAAGGATCTCTTCGCGGTCCGGGTGCTGCGCCTGGCCGATGACCCGTTCCAGCAGTTCGGATGCCTCTTTGTAGCGCCCGGCATAATAGTTCGCCCACGCCGCGGCCAAGGCGCTCTCGGTCACGCGCGGAGAGTCAGGGAACTTGGTGCGCAGCGCGAGGAAGAGGTTGGCGCTCTCTTCGTGACGGCCGTCCAGCAACGAGACCTGGGCCGCAAAATACGAGGCCTCTTCCACGACCTTGGCCTCCTTGGCCTTGTGCGCCAGATCCAGATAGATGCCCAAGGCGCGGCGGCGGTCCTCCGCCGTGTTACGGCGCGTCAGCAGCCAAGCCGTGCGCAGCCCGGCATACATACCGTAATCGGTATCGACGAACGCCTTGACCAGCACCTCGTAGCGTGCCAGCGCCTCGTCCGGGCGTTTCAGCTTCTCCAGCGTTTCGCCGCCATGGTAGAGCGCGGCGGCGCGCACCTCGGCCGGCACGGAGGGTTCTGACAGTTTAGCGAACGAGGCGGCCGCCTCCTCCAGCGAGGCCCCGCCGGACTCCATCAGGATCAGGGCGCGCTGCAGCCGCGCGCGCGGCGCGTTGCGGCTGGCCGGGAAGGATTCCACCAACCGCTTATAGGCCGCCTCGGCCTCGGGCAACTTCTTCAGGCGGCGGTAGCACTCGCCCAAGCGGAAGAGCACATCGTCGAGCGCCTGCGCGTCCGGCGTCTCGGCCAGCGCCGCATACTCGCGCGCCGCCAGATCAAAGAGGCTGCGACGGAAAAGCCCGTCCGCCAACTGCATCCGGTCGGTCAGCTCCACGGGATCTGCAGCCGCCACGGCCCCCAGGCCGGCCAGCAACATCCCCGCGCATAGACGTGTGAAACGCATCCTCATTTTTTCTCCGTCGCGTCGCCCTTCTCCTCGCTCGTCGCCATCGAGAAGTTCCAGATGTCGGCTTTGCGGCAGGTGTCGACCACCTTGATCAGATCCTCGTAGCGCGTCTCCTTGTCGGCACGCAGCACGACCGGCTGACCGGGAAAGTAGCGCGCCAGACGGTCAAGCCGCGTTCTGAGCGCGTCGAGCGTCAGATCCTGCTGATTGACAGAGACGCGTCCGTCCTTGGTGATGTTGATGATGATTTCGCCGGGCAGGCGGTCCGGCACCTTGCCGCTCTGGGCCGAGGGCAGGCTGATGTTGATCTCATATTCCCACTGCGAAAAGACCGAAGTCGTAATGAAGAAAAAGAGCAGCAGAAAGATGATGTCCATCATGGACGTCATCTGGAACGTCGGAAGGACGCCCCGTCGGGTCTTGCGGAAGTTCATGGCTGTCGCTCCTTCCTTCGGTTAGCGGTCGGTGTAGGCGGAGCCCTTGCCACCCGAGGTTACGCCGATGATCGCCGTCATGATCTCAGCCGAGGCGGTCTCGAGGTTGGCGATCTGCCGGCTCGCGCGGCGGCGGAACCAGGCGTAAAACGCCATGCAGGGAATCGCGACGATGAGGCCGAAGATCGTCGTGACGATCGCCTGCGACACGCCGGCCGCGAGCACCACCGGCTTGGCGCTGGCGATGTCGCTCGCCACCGACCCGAAGGCGGTGAGCATGCCCAGCACCGTGCCCAGCAGCCCCAGCAGCGGGGCGATCGTCGCCACGTCCAGCAGGAACTCGGTCTGGCCCTGGATCGCGTCGGCCTGGCGCGCGCCCTCCGACTCGGTCGCCCCCCGCAGCAGCGCCACGTCGCACTGCGGCACGTTGCGCATGCAGTCGAGCGTCGCCAACACGACCGACGACAGCGCGCAGGGATGGCGGTCGCACAGCCGGCGCACCTCATTCAAATCATTGGCGCGGATGCGCGCGAGCAGATCCACCATCAGCTCATGCGGCGTCACCGCGCCGGCGCGCAGGACGATCATGAAATAGAAGACCATCGCCAGGGCGAACACCGAGATCGCTGCAAGCAGCCACATCACCCAGCCGCCGTACTCCCAAGCCTGCTTGAACGACATGCCGTATCCGTTAACCGCGGGCGACACCGCGGCCGCAGCCGCTTCCTGCGCCACCGCGCACGCCGCCGTGCCCAGGAACATCCCGATGCCTGCCACCACCTGTTGAATCCTCATGCTCGTGATCCTTTCTCCCGTCTTCCCTACACAAACCCTGTTCTTGTTCACGCCACCGGAAACGTCACGCCCAGCAGCCTGGCGAAGGCCGCATGCGCGTGCCTGCGCCGTTCGCGCACCCACCGGCGCACCTCGCCGGCACGCGTGCGGTAAAAATCGAAGTCCAGTCCTGCCGTGCCGCCTTCGTGCGTCTTGGCGGCCACCGCCTGATCCGGATCGGCCGCCTCCAGTTCATCGAGATGCGACCGCACATGCTGGTAGGCGTCGCGGAACGGCATGCCGCCGGCCACCAACGCCAACGCGCGGTCGGTCGCGAACACGCCCGGCGTGAACCCCGCGCGCAGACGCTCGGGCCGCACCTTGAGCGAGGCGACCATCAGCGCCATGATGCGCAGCGACGCGCGCGTCACGCGAAGCCCCTCCATGTACAGCTCCTTGGTCTCCTGCAGGTCGCGGTTGTAACCGCCCGGCAGCGCCTTCAGAATGGTGTTCGCCGCCGTGCCGTAGCCCAGCACCGTCGCGGCCTTGGCGCGGATCAGTTCCAGCACATCCGGATTGTACTTCTGCGGCATGATGCTGCTGCCGGTGCACAGCTCGGGCGGCAGCACGAAGTACCCGAACTCCGGCATCGAAAACAGGATCAGGTCCTCGGCCAGGCGCGACAGGCTCAGCATGAGCTGCCCGCAGGCGGCGAGCATCACCGCCTCGTTCTTGCCGCGCGCGTTGCTCGCATGGAAAACGTTGTGGTGCGGGCGCGCGAAATCCAACAGCCGCGCCGTCAGCGCGCGGTCGAGCGGCAGCGGCACCCCGTATCCGGCCGCCGATCCGAGCGGACAGCGGTCGTTCGTGATGTAGGCGGCTTCCACCAGCGGCAGGTCGTCGAACAGCAGCTCGGCATACCCCGTGGCCCACAGGCCCACCGTGCTCGGCATCGCCGGCTGCAGGTGGGTGCGCCCCACCATCGGCAGCCGCGCATGGCGCCGGCCGAAAGCCGCCAGCCGCTCAGCCAGCGCGGCGACCTCTTCGGTCAGTCCCAGTAACTGATCCTTGGCGTGCAGGCGGATGTCCACCGCCACCTGATCGTTGCGGCTGCGCCCGGTGTGCACCCTGCGCCCCAGATCGCCCAGCCGTTCGGTCAGCCGCCGCTCCACCGCCAGATGCACATCCTGGTCGGCCTCGGTGATCGTAAACGTTCCGGCGCGCGCCTCGCGCATGATCTCGACCAGCGCCGCGACCACCCGGTTGCGTTCTTCAGTCCCCATAATCGGCGGAGTAACGCGCATCTTGGAAAGCATCGTCACATGCGCCGCCGTGCCCAAGCAGTCCCACACCGCCAGCTCCAGATCAAGCACAGGATCCTTGCCGACCGTGAACGACAGCACATCCGGATGAATTTTGCCGACAATCGTTTTCTGATTTCCGTCCGCTTTCGCCATGTCACTTCCTTTGAGCACCAAAACCCTGCACCTCCGCACCCGCGTCCCGCTGAAACACCTCGCCACTCGACACGCGCCGCTCCAACGTCCGGCGCATCCCCTCAGCCTCCAGCAGCAGACGCGTCAAATCCCCCTGCTTCGCGCCGCGCGCCAACGCCCCGAAAAAGGTGGCGTAAGCCTCTGAAACAGCAAGAAGCATACCATCACGCCCGACGGCGGCGATCTTCATGCGTAGGCCCTGCGCGGCAGCCGCGGCGCGCACCTCGGGGTCCTGTGCGCGCACCACCGCCTGCTGAAGCGTGCACCACGGATGGGTGTCGCTTAGGTTTTTATCATAAAACGCGGGGTACAGCAACAGGTGCGCGCGGAAACGCCGGACAATCCCGGCGGTCGTCAGCCCCGGACGCGCCACGACGCGGCTCTCAGCCAGCAGACGCCGGTCCACATGCGCATCGAAGGCTGCCGCATCGTCGCCTCCGGTCAGCAGCCGGACGACCTGGCCGACCGACCACGGCGTGCCGGTCGCGGCCGCGCGCAGGAGCCCTTCGAGATGCGAGGTTCCTTCGCGCCGCTCCATCAGCCAGCTCGCGAGCACCGCAGCGACCGCAGGCTCGCGCGTCGCCGCCAGGCTGTCCGCCTCCAGCAGCGCGGCGGCCGGCGGCAGGCAGGCCCGCGACCAAAGCAGCAGCGTGCGGTCGACGTCCGCTTGGCGCCGCTCGCGGTCGATGTAGCGCAACAGCCCGTCGATCAGCCACGCCGGCACATCCTGCATGGTGGCTTCGGTTCCGCCGGCCTCCACCATCCAGCCCCGCAACAGCGCCACGCAGACCGCGCGCCGGAACAGATGCAGATCCGCCGCCTCGGGATCAGGCAGCTCGATCCGCTCGCGCACCACACTGCCGCCTGCTTCGCGCAGGCGCACCGTCAGCACACGCGTGTCGCCGTCGCTCTGGCCGCCGATCGCGACCTCCAGCGGCGCGAGCTGCGATCCCAGCTTGAGCCGCAACACCCGCTGCAACTCGGCGCTGAACTGCGTCACGAAGGTCAGCACTGGCATGCGGTAACCGGCCTTGTGCCCCGGCGCGTAGACCACCACCGTACCGTCGCGCGAATAGACCGGCGCGGCCGGCACCGCGCCGCGCGGCAGACGCGGGCCCTCCGCCGTCTGCGCCAGCCCCGCGCATACCCACGCGAACGCCGCCAAAGCGCACACGGCGGCCCCGCTCACCTTTTTTTTCAAGAAAACCACAGGGCGATTGTCGCATCTTTATCCCCGGCATTCAATGCCGAAGCGTCGTGCTTTCCCTCATTCCGAGGTTCCGCTATACTAGACTGAAAAAAGGAGCGCCCTGTATGCTCAAAACCGGCATTCTCAATCCCGCGCTGAACAGCCTGCTCAGCCGCGTGCGCCATACCAACACCCTCGTGATCGCCGACCGCGGCTTCCCCTTCTGGCCCATGATCGAAACGGTCGACATCTCGCTGATCGACAACATCCCCAGCGTGTTGGATGTGCTGCTCGCCATCCGACCCAACTTCGTGATCGGGCGTGTGGCCATGGCGGAGGAGTTCCTCAAGAACAACACCGAGGAGACCCAGGCGCACTTCCGTCAGGCGCTCGACGGCATTCATATCGATTACGAGCCGCACGTGACCTTTAAAAAACGTGTCCCGCACGCGGTCGGGCTGATCCGGACCGGCGACACGGTCCAGTACGCCAACCTGATCCTCGAATCCGCCTGAGATGTGGATCCCCTTCATCCTGATCTCGGCCGTGTTGCTGGCGGTTTACGATACGGCCAAAAAGCACAGTGTCCACGCCAACGCCGTCATGCCCGTGCTCGTTCTGGCCACGGCGTGCGGGGCGTTCTCTTTTGCGCTGGCGCTGGCGGCCGCCGGTCACCTGCGGGACGCCCTCGTCATTTCGCGCACGGGCTTCTGGCTGGTGGCCGCAAAAGCGGGGATCGTCTCGGCCTCCTGGGTGTTTGTCTACTACGCGATGCGGGCGCTGCCGCTCTCGATCGCCGCGCCGATCCGCGCCTCGGCCCCGCTCTGGACCCTGGGCGGCGCGATGCTCCTGTTCCACGAGATTCCAACTCCGCTGCAGGCTCTCGGCATGGCGGTCATCCTTGCGGGCTACTGGCTCTTTTCCGCGGCGGGCCAGGCGGAGGGCATCCGCTTCACGCGCCATACCGGGATCTTCTGCGCCTTTGCCGGCACCCTGCTGGGCGCAGGCTCCGCCCTCTACGACAAGTATCTGCTGCGCACCTGCGGGCTCGAACGCAACACCCTGCAGCTTTGGTTCGCCATCGATCTGACCCTGCTGCTGGGCGCGGCCCTGTGCGCGCAGCGCGCCGCCGGCCTGCAGCGCACGCGCTTTGAATGGCGCTGGACAATCCCCGTTGTGGGCGTGCTGCTGATGGCCGCCGACTGGTTCTATTTCGGCGCGCTCAGCCAGGAGGGCGTCGCCATCTCGGTGCTGTCCCTGATCCGGCGTTCGAATGTCGCGCTCTCGTTTGCCGCCGGCGCGCTGATCTTCCGCGAACGCAATCTGCGCCGCAAGGGCGCGGCGCTCGCCGCGATCTTGGCCGGCGTGGCCCTGCTCTGCCTGGCTTAAGCGGCGCGCGGCCGTCAGCCGTACGCGCCGAAACCGAAAAACCAATGTTTCTTGGCAAACCGGTAAGCCCAGGCGCGCTCCGGCAGCGGCTCGCCGCCGTGGTCGTGGCAGCGCAGCGCCGGCCGCTCCGCCAACTCGCGGAAGAACGTCCCGCGGCCGCTGCTGTCCCGCGCACCGCAGCGCACGGCCAGCTCGGCCAGCTCGCGCGGATGATCCATCAGCACGCAGCCGCGCGTGAGGCGCGGCACCTCCGCACGGAAGGCCGCAAGCAGCGGCGACCCCGCGATGCGTGCCGTCACCTGCCCGGGCTCCACCCGACAGTCGGCACACTGGATCGGCGGACACGGCTCCACCTCGCCCCGCGCGTTGATGTGGTGGCTGATGCCGGTGGCGGCCGGACAGAGCGCATTGCCGTCGTGGTCCCAGTAGGCGTCGATGATCGCCAGACTTTTGCAGCGCGCGCGCTGCTCCAGCAGAAAGCGGCGCAGCGCGCGCACTTGCTCATCGCTGAGCGCCTCCTCGAATCCCGGCACCGGGCCGGAAGGCCGGTAGATGTAGTACCAGAGATAGTGGGCGCCGCGCTCGGCCATATCGGCGATGAAGCGCTCCGACACCACATCCGCATAGGTGGAGGCCGACACGCTGGTCGCGACGCCCGTCACCAACCCCTGCTCCCGGCAGCACGCCAACGCCTCCAAAGCACGCCCATAGGCGCGGCTGTCGCCGCGCCGGTCGGCATACGCATCGGCCCCGCCCTCCACGCTGATGAGCGGCGACACGTTGCCGGCGCGCCGCAGCCGCGAGGCCACCTGCCCGTCAAGCAACTGCCCGTTGGTGAAGAGCTGGAAGTAGGCGTCGCGGTGCCGATCGAAAAAATCAGGCAGCCACGGCAGCAGCAGCGGCTCGCCGCCCAGAATGCCGAAAAACCGGCAACCCTGCGCGCGGCTCTCCGCGACGATCGCGTGCAGCAGCTCGGGGCTCATGTCAACCGGCTCCCGCACGCCGGTCGCCCAGCACCCCTTGCAGGAGAGGTTGCAGCGCTGGGTGACGCTCGTGAAGATAAACGGCGGAAAATAAACGCCCTGACGCCGCCGGCGCTCAAACCGGTTGATCGCGCGCAGGTTGCCGAGCCCCGCGCCGACCAGAAACCGCCACAGCAGGCGCGGCGGAATCTCGCGTATCAGTCGCAGCGGCAGCGCGTGCATGAGTCACCTTTACTCTGAAAAACCGCCCGGCGCGGCACCCGCGTCACCCTGCGACCAGCGACGCGATGCGGTCGCCGAGCTGCGTGGTGGTGAAGCCCATCTGGTTGGCCATCTGGCTCTTCATCGCGGGTGTGGTCTGCGCGATGGCCGCCTCGATGGCGAGGCCCGCCGCCTCCTCACCCAGCGCGGTCAGCATCATCGCGCCGGCACCGATCGCGGCAATCGGATTGATCGCGTTCTTGCCGGTCCACATCGGCGCGGTGCCGCCGATCGGCTCGAACATGCTGACCCCCTGCGGATTGATGTTGCCGCCGGCCGCCACGCCGAGACCGCCCTGCGTGATCGCCGCGAGATCGGTGATGATGTCGCCGAACATGTTTTCGGTCACGACCACGTCGAACATCTCGGGGCAGGCCACCATGTAGAGGCAGGTCGCGTCGACATGGTAGTATTCGCGCTTGACGTCGGGATACTCGGCCCCGATCTCGGCAAAAACGCGGTTCCACAGTTCGTACATGTAGGTCAGGACATTGGATTTGCCGACCAGCGCCAACGTGTTGTGCTCACCGATCCCGCGCGCCTTCCGGCCATACTTGCGGGCATAGTCGAAGGCGTAGCGCAGACAGCGCGCGACCTGATCATACGTGTACATCATCTGCTGCACCGCCACCTCGTCGCGGGTGCCTTGGCGCGAGAGACCGCCGATACCGGTGTACAGGCCGCCGGAGTTTTCACGGATCACGCAATAATCGATCTCTTTAGGCCCTTTGCCCTTGAGCGGACACTCCACGCCGGGATAGAGTTTGACCGGACGCAGATTGATGTACTGGTCCAGCTCGAAACGCAATTTCAGCAGCACGCCTTTTTCAAGGATGCCCGGCTTGATGTCGGTGTGGCCGATCGCGCCGAGATAGATGGCGTCGAAGCCGCGCAACTCGTCGAGCGTCGCATCGGTCAGCGTCTCGCCCGTCCTGAGATAGCGGGTGCCGCCCAAATCATAAGAGACCGTCTCAAGCTTGAACCCGAACCGCTTTGCGGCCGCATCCAGCACCTTGCACCCCTCGCCGATCACCTCCGGCCCTGTCCCGTCGCCCGGGATCACCGCGATCTTGTACGTCTTCGACATGCCTGTTTCTCCTGATAGAAAAGAGTTTCAGTTTACCGAACCGTTTCCGCACGCGCAAGCATGCGTTCACGGCTGCGCGCGGACTGCTTCTTTGCAGCCGCAAGGCCCCCTCGTTCCCGTCCACGTTCACGTACACGTACACGAAGACCTTTTCACGGACATTGACACCCGTTTTCTGGGTTCGAATTCCATTCGTATCCTCGTGAACGTGAACGTGAACGGGTACCGCTCCGCTGTGAACGTGTACGGCCTCACGGTCAACGTCAGCGGCCACCGAACCCGTGAGCCGAACGCGAAACAGGTAGGGCGGTCTCGCCGAGACCGCCGCAGAGGCGGTCCGCGATCACGCGTTTCTTGTGAAAAAGATACGCAAGACTGGGGGCTCGGACGGCCCCGTCCGCGGGAAAGGCTGGCAGCGGGTCAATCCAAGCTGGCTCGGACAATTTGAGGGATTGCCTCGATCTGCTTCGCCAACACGCGCGCCTCCGCACCCCCCTCGTTCCCGTTCACGTTCGCGTACACGTACACGACAGCCTCACCGCCTTCCCGTGAACGTGAACGGGTACCGCTTCGCTGTGAACGTGTACGGCCTCACGGTCAACGTCAGCGGCCACCGAACCCGTGCGCCGAACGCGAAACCGGTAGGGCGGTCTCGCCGAGACCGCCGCCGGGATGAACGCCCTCCCGTTTATCGCCAACCCCCAACGCCGAAGGTTGATCCCGTTGTCAATGCCAACAGGGCAATGGTAAACAGGGCAAGGGCAATGTATGTTCTTTTCTTATTCATTTCTTGTGACGAACGCTCCGGCGAACCGGCGGTGCGTCAGCGACGTACGGTTCCGCCGGTTGTTGGAAATCAGTCAACCTCAATGGTCACAACTCCGTTGGTCTCCACGACGAACACGTTTCCCGCCTTGGTGGACAACACGTCCTTCATCTCGGTTGTCCTTCGAGAGATGTGGTCCACCTTGAAATGCTTCCGCAAGAAGGCAATCGTTTCGGCCTGGCCATCAAGATAGCCGACGCCGTGACCGTGCTTGTACTTCTCGTTCTTGACTAAGATCACCACTGAGGCGGAAAGCGCACCAGCGAGCATGAAGCCAACCACGACGCCGAGCAACAGCTTTTTCATTTCATCTCATTTCCAACGTTAGCGACCACCGAACCCGTGAGCCGTAGGCGAATGGGGGTTTGGAGGGGTGCCGGGTTGGGAATAGTCTCTCTCTTTTCATCCATGTTGTCGAGGGGCCGGTCTCGGCTGCCCGATCTCGTGTCACTCACTCGTTCCTCTGCAAGCCCATGCCGAAAGTCTTCTCTCCCTCCAAATCACTATCGGGATCGGGATCGATTGGGTTCCCGTCGTAGGCCGTCGGTTTTCTCGTAGACCCAGTCGACGTATCCGATCGCGAGGCGGTAGACGTCAAGCTTCTCGTGTCCGAGGCCCATTGGCTTCACCCTCCATTTCTCGATCCCGATCCCGCTCCCGATTTCGATGGCCCCAACTCACTGCTACACCTCAAAAAACGGGCTGTCCCGGTATGCCCATCGCAATGATCATGTGCACTGTAACACTCGGAACGTCGCCTTAGCAAGGCCGGCCCACCGTTTTCCGACGACTGCTTCTTTGTTGCCCCAAGGCCCCCTCGTTCCCGTCCACGTTCGCGTACACGTACACGACAGCCTCACCGCCTTCCCGTGAACGTGAACGGGTACCGCTCCGCTGTGAACGTGTACAGCCTCACGGTCAACGTCAGCGGCCACCGAACCTGAAACCTCAACGGTCAGTGAAACGGGGATGCGCTACTCGCGCACGTCCGCGAACAGGCGCAGATCGGTGGGCACGGGAAAGGCGGCGCAGGCGGCGCGGGCCGCCTCGGTCAAGGGAATCTGCCACGCGTCGAACACCGATGCGATGTTGTGCCCGGTGATGCGCGACAGGCGAACCGCCCACTGGTCGCGCTTGTCGGCGTCGTGCTTCGGGCGCTGCGCGGGGTCGAGCGTGCGGTACTCGGCGAAAAGCCGTTCGAACGCCTGCCACCCGTACGCCTGCTGCAGCCTCACGAAGACTTCCAGCGCCAGAAACGGATCGCGGCACCACGCCTCGTGCGACTTGCCCTCCGCCACCCATTTGCGCACGGCTTTCTGTATCCCCGCCTCCCCCATGCGCGTCTTGCGCGGCGGAATGCCGCAGGCATGCTCCAGATTGTAGAGCGTGAAGAAGTTGACCGTGACCTCGCCGGTGCCCTGGAAGGTCCAGTCGCCGTTCTGATGGTTGTGACCCAGCTCGTGAAAAAAGCCCCAGTCGCCCTTCTCGCGCAGTTTGGCCAGATTGACCAGCTCAGGCGCCGTGACTGTCGGGATCATGATAGGGTAGCCGGCATGCATCCAACCGGCGCACAACTGGACGTCGGCGCAGAAGCGCTCGGGCGAGCGGCGTTCGGCAGGCAGCCCGGTCAGCCGCGCGTCCTGATCCGCGATGCGTTCCCAGAAGTCGAGCAGGGCCAGCGGATCGTCCAGCGCGCGCACCGTGTCGGCCGGCACCGTTAAGATGACCTTGTCGCTCTCGATCTCGGCCCAAGGTGACGGCAAGGCGCGAATCGACGCGCGCCAGGCCGCCGCGGTGTCGCGCCCCTTTTTAAACCAGACCGCCTGGCAGACGTTCTGAAGGGTTATGCGCACGGTGCGCTCCGCCGCCTCCACCTTGTCCGGGACAACCACATAGACCAGACCGCCGAAGGGCGACGCAACGCGCACGCGCGACGCATTCAGCGGCACGGTCACGTCCACTTTCGGCGCGCGGCGCCACTCGTCGTGGCGCGTGTTGTCGCAGGTCGTGGTGCCGATCCGCAGTTTGAGGCCCAGCGTCTCGGCACCGGCCGGCAGGTCGACGGTGACCGCCTCCCCCGCCGCCGCGTAAAGCCCCGTGCTGCGCCAGCGAGGCACGTCGAGATTCACCGCCACCACGCGCTTCCCGCGCGGCGCATCGCGCGGCGGCAGGCCCGGATAGACCGCGGCCGCAGGATGCGCAGGCCACAGGTCGAGCGGCTTGGCGAGCCACGCCTGCTGATACCCAATCAGCGCCAGGCGCGCCGCGATGTCGCCCGCTTTGAGCGGCGCATCAGGCGACGGCAGCTTGGAGGCCTCCGGCGAATCCGCCAGCCTCTTCAACGCGTCGGACAGCGCGCACGGCTGCGGCGGCAGCACCGCGCGGGCCGCGCAGAGCGTATGGTTGATCTGTCGCAGCACCGCACGGTCGGCCACGCCGCCCGCAACGGCCAGCCGCACCGCCTCCGCCGCGTTCACAGCAGCCGGGATCGCATGATCGGTACGGTAGCCCTCCGGGGCCGTGCGCGTGGCCAGGTCGGCATTGATGAGCAGGCCGGCCGGGCCGAGCAGACGGTTGAACAGGTTTTCTGTTGCCAGGGACTTTCCGCCGCTCACCTGCTGCCAGCCCCAGCCGATCCCCGCCGCCAGCAGCCCGCCGCCGCCGGTGACAAAGGCGCGGACGCGCTCGACCTCTTCGACCTTCAAACGGTCGGGGTAGACCGCGAGGACATCGCGGGCGGTCAGCGCGTCCAGCGAGGGAATCTCGCGCGCGCTCACGCCCTCGATGCCGGCCAGCGCGCGGGCCACCGCCTTGTCGCGGTAGACCGCCACGTCGGTCTGTCCCGCGCCAAGCCAGCGCACAGCATTGCGGATAAAGACGGCGGTGTCGGCCTTGGCGACCCCTTCCGTGTAAAAGGAGGGATGCCCCACCGCGACGACGCGTCCCTGCCCGTACCGGCTGGCGGCGGCCACGGGCTGCACCGCCTGGCCGCACGCCGCGCCCACCAGCGGGAAGGCGTTCGACCCCGTGCACAACACGACACCCGGTGCCCCCCCTGAGTCAATGGCGCGCACATTCCGCAACACTGCGTCGCGCGCCTCGTCCTGCCACGTCGCGCCGAAGCCGGCAGACGCGCAGAGGCATCCGATCAAGCCCGCCATCCGCCCATATTTTCTCATGACCTCTCCTTGACGGTCCCGGTCGCGCCGAGCCGCGTGAGTTGCTCCACGAAATCCGGAAAGGACTCCCGGAGAATTTCGGCATGATGGACCGTCACCGGCGACGGCGCGGCCAGCCCGGCCAGCGCCAGCGACATCGCCAGCCGATGGTCGCCGCGCGCGTCGGCCTCACCGCCGGCCAGCGTGCCGCCCTCGATCGTAAAGCCGTCGCGCCGTTCGGTGAGCCGCACGCCCAGCGCTTTCAGTTCGCCGCACAGCACCGAGATGCGGTCGGTCTCCTTGTAGCGCAACTCCTCCGCGTCGCACACCTCGGTGACGCCGGACGCGAAGCAGGCCGCCACCGCGAAAACCGGAAACTCATCGATCATCCGGACCACCGTGTCGCCGGCCACGCGCACCGCCTGGAGCGGCGCGGCGGCCAGCCGGATGTCGCCCACCGGCTCGCCGGCGATCACGCGCGGGTTCTCGACCGTCACGCGCGCGCCCATCGCGCTCAGCACGTCAAGGATGCCGGTGCGCGTGGGATTCACGCCGACATCGCGGACCGTCACCTCAGATCCGGGGACCAGAGCGGCGGCGACCAGCAGGAAGGCCGCCGAGGAGATGTCACCCGGCAGCGTCATGCGCAGCGGCGCCAGCGGCCTCGCCAGAGGCGACACCGCGACGGTGTTGCCCGCCGAGCGGATCGAGGCACCCATCGCGGCCAGCATGCGCTCCGTGTGGTCGCGCGACGGCCCCGGCTCGCGCAGCGTGGTCACGCCGTCGGCGGCGAGCGCCGCAAGGATCAGGCACGACTTGACCTGCGCGCTGGCGACCGGCAGCGTATAGTCGATGGCCGTCAGCGGGCACGACACCGCGCGCCCGGACAGCGTCAGCGGCGCGCAGCCGTCGGTCGTGCCAACCGGCACGCCCATGCGCAGCAGCGGCTCCGTGACGCGGCCCATCGGCCGCCGACGCAGGCCGGCGGAACCGTCCAGCGTGCAGGGCGTACCGGCGGCGGCGAGCGCGCCGGCGAGCAGGCGGATCGTGGTGGCCGAGTTGCCGCAGTCGAGCGGCGCGGCAGGCGTCACGAACCCGCGCAGACCTCGTCCCTGGACGGTCAGCCGCGCGCCGTCGAGCCGCCACGCGACACCGAGCGCGGCGAGCGCACCCAGCATGGCGTGCGTGACCCCCGACACCAGAAACCGGTCGATGACGCTCTCCCCCTCCGCGAGCGCGGCAAAAAGCGCGGCGCGGTGCGAGAGCGATTTGTCACCGGATAACAGACACGAGCCGGCCAACGGGCCGGACGAGGCGAGAGAAAGGTCGAACGCGGGTTGCATGCCGGCACATTTTCTGCGATCATGCCCCGCAATTCAACACCAAATCACACAACGATGAACTTCCCTGTTTTCGAGGCGGTCATGCTGGTCTGTTTCGGCATGGCCTGGCCGGTCTCCATCCTGAAGTCCTGGCGGTCGCGGACGAACAAAGGCAAGAGCCGCTTCTTCCTGCTGATCGTGTTTGTCGGGTACCTGTCCGGCCTGATCCACAAACTGTGGTGGCAGGAGCGGCCGGACGGCGTGGTGTGGCTGTATCTGCTGAACGCCTGCATGGTGGCCGTGGACGGCATCCTCGCCATACGCAACACCTGGCTCGACAAGCGGAGGGACGGATAGCGCCGAAAAGCAGGGTTGAACCCCGGTGCCTGATTTTGTTAAGGTCACACCGGAGGATCAAACGATGGAGTATGGTGTTGTCGGGAATTGTAAATCTGCCGCGTTGATCGACCGCAAGGGCACCGTGGTGTGGTGCTGCCTGCCGGATTTTGACTCGGGCTCGACCTTTGCCGCGCTGCTGGATGCAGAACGGGGCGGTGCGTTCGGCATCGAGGTCGACGCGTCTTATACAGTCACGCAGGCCTATATCCCCAACACCAATGTGCTGCGGACCGTCTATGAGAGCCCGCAGGGCGCGTTTGAACTGATCGACCTGATGCCGCGCCACAGGGAGAACAGTCATTATTACGCGCCGCCGGAACTGTTGCGTCTCCTGCGGCGGACGCGCGGCGCACCGTTCTTCACGGTGCGCTACCAGCCTCGGCTGGGGTACGCGCGGCACGAGACGGTCAGTGAGAGCCACGTGGACTTCATCAAGAGCCGTGTGACCGACGGCCCCTATGAGTCGCTCTACCTCTACACCAACCTGCCGCACGCGGATGTGCTGGAGGCGCGGCCTGTCACCCTGGACGAAGATGCGTTCCTGCTGTTGAGTTATCACCAGAAGCTGCGACCGATCACGCTCGAGCGCGTGATCCTTGAGGTGGAGCGCACCAAGGTTTACTGGCTGGACTGGGTCGAGCGCACGATCCCCTGCGAACGCTGGAACGCCGAGATCCGGCGCAGCGCGCTGGTGCTCAAGCTGCTCTCCTATCAGGAAACCGGCGCGATCATGGCCGCCGTGACGACCTCCCTGCCTGAGGCGGTCGGCGAGGAACGCAACTGGGACTACCGCTTCTGCTGGATCCGCGACGCCACCATGACGCTCAACATGCTGACGCGGCTCGGACACTTCAACGTCGCCGAGAATTTCTTTAACTATCTGTTGCGCGTGGTGCCTTACAAAGACGACGAAGTGCAGGTCATGTACGGCATCCGCGGCAACAAGACATTGACCGAACACACGCTCGACTGGCTGGCAGGCTACAAGAACAGCCGGCCGGTGCGCGTGGGCAACGCGGCCTACACGCAGCGGCAGCACGATATCTACGGCGTCCTGCTGAACGCGATCCTGCATTACATCGAGGCGTTCAAAGTCGATGTGGCGACGCAGGAGAAGCTCTGGACCATCACGCGCAGCCTGGAGCGCAGCGTGATGCGCATGTGGCGGCAGCCGGATGTCAGCATCTGGGAGTTCCGCACCCAGCCCGCGCACTTCACTTTTTCAAAAATGCTGTGCTGGGTCGCGCTGGACCGCGGCGTGAAGATTGCCCGGCAAGTCGGACAGCCCCACCAGGCCCGGGCCTGGGCAGCCGAGGCTGAAACGGTACGCGCCGACATCTTGGCGAACGCCTGGTCCGAAGAGGCACAGGCTTTCACGCAGCGTTACGGCAGCCCGATCCTCGACGCCTCGGTGCTGCTGATGGCCTCCTACGGCTTCATCGACCCGCGCGACGCGCGCTTCGTCGCAACCGTCCACAGCATCCGGCGCGGCCTAGAGCGCGACGGGCTGATGTTCCGCTACAAGAACGACGACGACTTCGGCACGCCGACATCCTCCTTCACCGTCTGCTCGTTCTGGCTGGTCAAGGCGCTGCATCAGATCGGC
>Ga0265294_10001996_pt1 | contig 27013 bp, 6 predicted proteins | sample MunlanPumphouse3_FD_192504 | JGI IMG/M metagenome (GOLD analysis project Ga0265294, IMG submission 192504) | Groundwater microbial communities from a municipal landfill in Southern Ontario, Canada - Pumphouse #3 | ecosystem: Environmental > Aquatic > Deep subsurface > Groundwater | place... | reverse complement strand
CCGGAAATCCTCTACACGGGAACCATGCATGGCGATGAAGTGACCGGCTACATACTGCTGCTCCGCTATATAGACACTCTGCTCAGCCAATATGGCAGCGATCCCCGGATCACCAATATCGTCAACAATATGGAACTTTATATCGGCCCAAACACCAATCCCGACGGTACCTATTACGGTGGAAACGCCTCTGTATCCGGAGCTCGACGCTACAATCAGAATGGCGTAGATCTAAACCGCAATTATCCAAATTTTAACGGCAGTCTGAACACTGGAGCCATCCAAACCGAGACCCAAGTGATGATGGACTTTGCCACTGCCCACAGCTTCGTTTTTGGGATCAATTATCATGGTGGTGCGGAAGTGGTAAATTACCCTTGGGATTACACTAGTGCCCTGCATCCGGACAACGCCTGGTTCGTTTCCTCCAGCCTGCTCTATGCCTCCAAGGCCCAAGCCAATGGTCCCAGCGGCTACTTCACCGGTATCAACTCCAACGGTATCACCAATGGTGCCGCCTGGTATAGCATCGCCGGAGGTCGTCAGGACTGGATGAACTACACCCGCAATGGACGTGAAGTGACTATCGAATGTTCAAATACCAAGATGCCGGCTGCGGGAGCGATGCCAAACTATTGGAACTACAACTACGAGGCCCTGCTCAGTTACACAGAACAAGCCCTGTTTGGCATCCACGGCACTGTAAAAGACGCCTATGGCAATCCCCTGCCGGCGAGCATCACTGTGGTAAATCACGACAACGCCTATTCCATCGTGGAGACAGACCCAAGCCACGGCGATTTCTATCGCTACCTCTCCCCCGGCAGCTATGATCTTTTGGTCAGCACTCCCTCTTATGAAGATATTCTCGTCCAAAATGTGATAGTCAGTTCAAATAGTTCCACCCCGCTTGAGATTATCTTTGGCGAGCTACCAGACCTTCAGGAAATCTCGCTGAGCGCGGGCTGGAATCAGATCAGCTTCAATGTCTTGCCCGAAGAGCCCAGTGCTATCCTCGCCCAGATTCCCCATCTTGAGCAGATCAAGAGCCTCACCAAAAGTTACAACTCCAGCCTTCCAGCCCATTTGAATACCCTCACCAGCCTTGATCCCCGTTTGGGCTACTATGTCAAAGTCTTGAGCCCCTCTGTATTTGAAATCGAAGGCACTTTGGTGCAGCCTCAGAGCATCGCCCTGAAAGCCGGCTGGAACTTCATCGGCTATACTCCCGATACTCCCCAGGCTGTGAATACTGCGCTGGCTTCTGTACTGCCCTGCTTGCTGGAACTGAGGCACGGTGATCTTTCCTATAGCCAAGGCACTTTACAGCAGATGCAGCCCGGCAAAGGCTATTGGGTCCAGCTCAGTCAGGACTGCATTTTGGAGTTTTAGCGTTTTAACGTTCTATCGTTGGCGTTAGTTTGCCACAGTTCGCACAGATTTTGATGACAGAACGCGGATCGGGTGGATTGAATGGATTTGTTGGATTTTAAATGTCCCTGTTTGAATGTACACAAGGGCCTGAGTGCTTTAGGCACACCATTTCAGATAGCAAACGACAGCCACACAAGGTTTTGAGTCCGGTAGGACGAAAGGCGAATGCCAATAGCCCAGCAGGTGACTGCTGGGGTGGCTGGCAGATAGATTCCCGAGTCCGGAGCAGAGCAAAGGACGATACCTGATCTTTCAACAGAGAATGCTCCTGTTTTAACTCTCAATTTTGGTGGGAGAATTGCTGGTAGATTAATCGGAAGTAAGAAGATATAGGAAGCTTGTAGCTTGCCAAGCAGATCAAAAAGACAAGTCAAAACAGGCATTCTGGATAAAAAAACAAATGAATCGCATAAATACATTGACAAAAAACCTGAGTTCTCATATCTAATATCAGATTAACATAAAAGGATGTATCATGGCTCGGCTTTTCAGCAAAGATTACCACGATCGCTCTAATAGCTGGTATTTTAACCATGCCGTAATTCCGCTTTCGGAAGGGGATTTATGGCATTGGCACACAGTAGATGAAGCAGGAAATATCCTTTTGCGCTTTTTCCCCACCCTGGAAAAGCGAGATTATTTTAGTGCCTGGGTGGAGGTGCTTTACGATCCCCGCAGCCAGATGATCAATCGCTATAGTTGTGCGGAGTGCGGGCAGGATGAATCTTGCCGCCATTATCTCTCCCTTTTGCGTTACAGCTATCACTTTCTTTCGGACGACATCTTGCAAGAGGATCTGGTGCAGACTTGTGATGGCGATACCCTGCGGGGCAACGTTTCCTGGCTGAATCTCTCACATGAGGCAGCACTTGAGATCGAGGGTATTTACAGCCCCGAATCTGATAAAATCCGCATATACCACCGGGCTTACGCGGGCCTGAATATGCCGGAATTGCTCAAGCTTTTGAAAGAATCAGATGAGGTGAGCCCCCAGATCAAGGCCAATTACGGGGTTTTGGATGATTATGAGCTAACTCTTTTCCTTTGGCTGGATGCCCACCGCGCGGCCTATAGCTCAAAGGGGCAATTTTGGTCTATCTATAAAAAGCTATTTCCAGATCTGATGGGACGTTTGGAGAGCCTATCGCGAAAGGTGTTGATCAAAGAAACCGGCGAAGAGCTCAGCTTTGCGCCCAAGGGTTACCCCCTGGTGCTGAGGATCGAGCCAGCCGGCCAGAAGTCCTTCAGCCTGTCCCCCATCCTGGTGGATGAGCTCTCCATCTGGTATGCCGGCTATCCCACCTGGCTCTTTTTCCGCAATAGAGTGCACAAGCTCTGGCTGCCTTTCCGCAATGACGTGATCGATAAAATCTTTTCCAGACAGATGGTGATGGGTGAAAAAGACCTCATTTACTACCGCAGCATAGTGCACAGCGAACTCTCAAAACGCGAGATCTACCTGGATTTTGACGCTTCCATAGAAATGCCGCCCATTATCAATTCCGAGCCCAAAAGCCGGCTGTATATTCGCCCTCTGGGAGAGGAAATCATGATCGAAGGCTCGCTGATCTATGACGACGAATACGAGATTCCTCTGTCTATGCTAAAATATTTCAAGCCTTTGGTTTACACCTCTTACAAGGGTGCAGATCCTGATGATAAACTCTGGTTTTACCTGCCGCATGATCTCATGGAAAAGGTGAACCAACTGATCTCAGAATTGCCTCAGCCGCAGATTGATGAGCTCGAACAGCGCGCCCGCCTTGTCTATGCCGGTTCTGCTTTTAATGACTTGCAAACAGCGATCTTCCACCTCAGTGACAAGGATTGGGAGATCGTGATCGATGACGAGCTCAGCTCAAACTTTATCACCAAGATCAAGCTGGAAGTGCAGCTCAATGCACAGCGCAGTGAAGACATCGATTGGTTTAGCTATGAAGTGAGATATCAGCATGCAGATTTGAGCTTTACGCATGAGGAGCTGAAGCGCTATTTTCGTTCTTCCGATGAGTTTTTGCACACTGTGGATGGACGCCTGTATTTCATCAGCAATCCTGAGGTATTTCAGGAAGTGGAAGGGCTGATCTCCCGCAGTCAAAAAGATAAAGACGATGTATATCGGGCCCGCATGCTGAATCTGCCTTACTATCAAAGACTTCGGGAAGAAAACACCGCCTTCCGGGTGATGGGCGACGAATATCTGGAAAACATGTTCCGCGATCTGCATGAGCGCCATCTGGGCAAGCCCCTGAACTTGCCATACCATCTGCAAACCATCCTGAGAAGCTACCAAAAATCCGGTGTGGCCTGGATGCAAATGCTGAAGCACTATCATCTGAACGGCATTTTGGCCGATGAAATGGGGCTGGGTAAGACCATTCAAGCTTTGACCATGATTCTCAGCGCACCAGAAGACACCGTCAGCATGGTGATTTGCCCGAAGACCCTGACCTATAACTGGGCTGCTGAGATCGAGAAATTCCATACCAATATCCCCTACGTGATCGTGGAGGGCAACAAAGCAAACCGCCTGGAACTGCTGAGTAGCCCCAATATCCGGCTGTATCTGATAGGTTACTCCATGGTGCTCAGTGATTTTGATCTGCTGAAAACCATGCACTTTGAATGGATCGTGCTGGATGAGGCGCAAAACATCAAAAACGTTTCGGCTCAGCGCACTTCTGCGATCAAAAAATTGAAGTCAAATCACCGTCTTGCCCTCTCTGGCACTCCTATTGAGAACAATCTCACCGAGCTCTGGAGCATCATGGATTTCCTGATGCCGGGCTATTTGGGAACTTTGAAGAGATTTAAGGATTTGTATCTCAGCCCTGAGGATGATCGCGCGGCCAAGCTCTCTCTGCATAGGGCAGTATCACCTTTCCTTTTGCGCAGAATCAAAAAAGAGGTCTTGCTGGAACTTCCGGATAAACAAGAGCAGACCTCCTGGTGCAAGATGAGCACAGTGCAAGAAAAGCTGTATCTGCAGATTTTGGATACTGTGCAGAAAAAGCTGATGCCAGAAAGCCAGGAAGATCTGAGCTATGTACACATTTTGGCTGCACTTACGAAGCTGCGCCAGGTCTGCAATCATCCGCACCTGGCCAATGACGATGTGCTGCCTGAGCTGGAGCTTTCGGCAAAGCTGGAGCTGCTGGTGGAGCTGGTGCAGGATTCTATTTCGGCCGGACATAAGGTCCTGGTCTTTTCCCAATTTGTAAAAATGCTGCACATCATGCGTAAGGTCTTTGATGATCGTGAAATCCGCTACAGCTATCTGGATGGCAGAACCAAAGACCGCAGAAAGCCGGTGGAAGAATTTGAGACGAACGAAGATATCCGGCTGTTTTTGATCAGTCTAAAGACAGGCGGAACCGGGCTCAATCTCACCGCTGCGGACACGGTGATCATCTACGATCCCTGGTGGAATCCCATGGTGGAAAATCAGGCGATAGACCGTGCCCACCGCATCGGGCAGACCAAGAAGGTTCAAGTCTTCCGGCTCATCACCAAAGGCACTGTGGAAGAGAAGATTCTGGCTTTGCAGCAAAACAAGCTCGATCTCTTCAACGAAGTAATCGAAGGCGGCAATGCAGCACTCAAAACCATGAATATGGATGAGCTCAAACAGCTATTTATCTATTGATTCCAAAGACTATATAAGAAGCTGATCAGGGACTGGGGAAGATCCTCTGCCAATCCGGTTCGATTCTCTCATCCGCACCAAAGCCGTGAAAGGCATTTTCATCTCCATCAAACCAGAGCTTACGGCCTTCTCCCACAGGGTTTGTGGAGGTGGCCACAGCCATGATGATCTTGTAAGGAGCCACATAGACGTATTCATTCATCTCTATATCTCGCAGCTTGTCCATCATCTGAGTGTTATAGATCAACACTGGTTTCCAGGCAATGGCAAATTCCCAATTCTTGAGCAATTTGCTCTTGAATCCCAGCTCGACGAGAGCCTTTTCCTGGTCAAACCCGCTGCCGCTTTCATGGATTTTCACGTAATTATCTACATAGAGACGAAGATCTTCCAGAGCCTTATGAACTTCTTCTGCCCGTCTTTCATTTTGATATTTGTAGTATCTGGGAACGATCAAAATTAGTGCCACAATGATCACAATTATGGCTGCCACTACCAGATATTTTACCTTTGACTTCTTTTTCTCAGACATCATTTCTCCTTCTTATCTTTGTCTTAGTGGATAAGCTAAGCCTAATCTACAAAAAAGCCACAAATTGCCGCTGGATATCCTAAACTATGACTATTGAGCCAGGCCATCCGGATAATCCGTCCCATCCGTGTGACTATTAATTTTTTGGAGACTGTTCAACAAGTTTCGATTATTTTCCAATAACTTAGCTTATTCAATAGTCTAAAAAGTGGACAAAGCACCCTTTCTGCAATCTATTCCTCAAAATTGACATGGCACCCTTGGATGGCTTATCATGCAAAACAGTGAATGTTCCTGTGTCGTTTACATGAAAGCTGTGAGTCTTGGAGTTTACATGAAAGCTGTGAGTCTTGGAGTTCAAAGTGCCTAAGATAACTATCTATTTACCATAAGCTTAGCGGCACTTTGGACTTCAAGCGGCAGTGGGAAACCTTGCCGAGGGCTGTTGAAGTCCATTCCGGCCTGTTATTAACGCTAACACTGAAATAATCGAAGCCGGATTGAACCCAAGACCTTTCATAATCCGTAGCGAAAATGTGTTTTCAGCCGAGTTAGATAGTTAGATAGCAAATCCTATATGTATTTGATCCTTTCTCCCTCTCTCCAAAGCGTCGATCACATCTTAATCTAGCCTTAATCAAGCGTTAATAGTTAACGCTTGATTAAGGCTAGATAGACATGTGATCAAGTGGCTCAAATGAGTAAGGAGGACCCCAGAATGCTGGTTTATCCGAGGGATGAAAAGGCTCTCTTTGCCGCTTGAAGTCCAAAGTGCCGCTAAGCTTATGGTAAATAGATAGTTATCTTAGGCACTTTGAACTCCAAGACTCACAGCTTTCATGTAAAGCAACTAAGCCCCTCTATCCCAAGTTGATGTCTAAAATAGCGTCCCGTTCTCGCTGTGCAGGTATTGGGCCTGGATAATGCGGATTGGAATAGGCTTGAGCACTTATTCAGCTTAAAGTGCAAAAGAAAGTGGCGAGACTTGGGGAGAGGGATTGAACAGTCTCCCATTCTCAATTTTTCATCCGAGCTATCTTTTATCTTGACAGAATTCCTTGCAGTTCAAAACCTAATCCAAAGAGATTAAATATAATTAAATCTAATAAATAGAGGTTTGTCCATGAGGCTGAGACCCTTGATTCTAACTGCCCTGGCAGTGTTTTTGCCAAGCTTGCATCTTTGTGCAGCTTGGGAAGTGTATATAGGAATCCAGAACCAAAACAGCTCTGGCAGCTATTTGGCCTCAAGCATGGTGATAGGCGAACATCAGAATGCCCTTGAAGGTTACGATGCCAGCTATGATCATAGCTATACCTTTCCTTCTATGAGCAACCGATATGTGCAGCCCTATATCGTGCATAATGATTGGGGGGCGCATAACGGCAATTTCCTTGCCGATATCCGTAGCCAGGTTCCGGGTAACAAAACCTGGAATTGCAAGGCGCGGGCACAAAATCCCCATTCGGCATTCTATACCCTCAGTTGGACAGTGCCGGCGGATTTCCCGGCTTATTACCAGGCTACCTTGACTATTCTTTCTGTTAGCATTGATATGCGGGCTCAAAATCAATATACTTATGCCACTTACAATGCTTATACGGATTTTAGTATCGCTGTGCAGTTTGATGATTCTATACCATATCAGATCAGGGAGTTTCCCACTCTCAGCTTTTCGGACAACCAGATTCAAAGCCTGAATCTAAACGAGTATTTCAGCTCTGGAGATTCCGGGCTGGATTTTGCCTGTATCCCCAATGCGAACCTGGTGCAGGAGCTGGATAATATGCTCTGGCAGATCTATCCCAATCCGGGCTGGATCGGAGAGACCTCTGCTGAAATCAGGGTTTATGGTTCGCAGGGAGATTCGTTGTCTGCCTTTGTGAACGTGGTTCGTGACGACACAAATAGCCCTCCTCAGTGGGAAGGCGCCCTGGAACTACAGCTCATCCAAAATCAGCAAATCATCCTATCTTGGGAAGAGCAGATCTATGATGCCGATCGGGATGAGATCACCGTGAATATTGATGGCGGAGATCATTTTCGGGTATTCTTAAACGATTTGCTGGATGAGGCCACCCTGATCCCCGAGCCTGCCTTCAAGGGCGAGACCGTGGTTCATTTGCTGCTCTCTGATGGCTTTAGATCTCTGCAAAGATTCGATATCTCAGTTCAGGTTTTACCCTCAGAGCCACGGCGTCCTGAGGCCTTGGAGTTGCAGGTTTTGCCAGATCACTCTCTGATGCTCTCCTGGGCTGAAGTGAATGCAGATATTAGTGGCCTGCCGATCAATCAAATCCGCTATCGGATATCGCTTTATTCCCAGCCAGACGCTACCGGGCTGATCTCAGAGCAGGAAAGCTCTGATACCAATATCATCCTGCCTTTATCACAAGAGCGGGTATTTATCCGCGTAATCGCCATCAACGAGGTGGACGAAGATGATGCCAGAGAATATTAAAATTCAGGAAAAGAACGATATCTTTATATATTGCAAAGTATTGCAGCCAGACCCGGCTGTAAAAATCGAGGCTATGATAGCCAGGGATAGGTCCCAACAAGTTTTTACTAAAATAATATCCATACAAAGGAGCTTACAATGAAAGCTAAGAATTATAGCATCACCCTGCTTGTATTTGTTTTCGTTACTATGGCAGTATGCCCTCTGTGGGCACAGTTTAATGGAGGTCTGGGCACCCAGGAATCTCCATATTTGGTAGCAAATGCCGGGCAATTGAACCAGGTGCGGCTTTATCCCACGGCATATTTCGCCCAAAGCGCAGATCTTGATCTTGATCTCGCGCCTTACAATAGCGGTCTGGGCTGGCAAGCTATCGGAACCATTGATACGCCTTTTTCGGGGCATTTCGATGGCAATGGCTATCAGATCAGCGGACTGTATCTGAACCGGCCTCAGGAGGATTACCTGGGCCTGTTTGGCTATATCTCAAATGCGCTCTTACAGGGCATTAGCCTGAGTGGTGGACAGATCACAGGGCGCAATTATGTGGGCGGCTTAGCAGGCTCTGCCCAAGAAAGTATTATCTCAGAATGCAGTGTGCAAGCAGAGATTACCGGCGCGGAAATCGCCGGCGGATTGATCGGTTCCCTGGCTTTAAGCAGTCAGCTTTCCTATAGTGCTGCCTTGGTGCAGGTAAGTGGAACTTTTGCCACCGGCGCCTTGTGCGGATATGCCAAAGGCAATAGCGAAATCTTCTCCTGCGTGAGCAGAGGCAGCGTAACCGGTGAAATAGCCGCAGGTGGCCTGATCGGCATCCTGGGCGGCTCAGACTTACAGAGATGCTATTCCACCGCCGCAGTATCGGCAAATTCCTCCAGCGGTGGCTTGATAGGCGAAAATGACACCCAGAGCACAGTTTGGGAGTGCTATAGCATTGGCAGCGTAAGTGCAGACACCAACGCCGGCGGATTGATCGGGCGCAATCTGGATAGCTCCGCCACCAATAGCTATTGGGATACCCAAAGCAGTGGCATCTCCTATTCTGCCCTTGGTGAAGGCAGACTCACTCAAGACATGAGCTATCCCTTTGCAGCTAATACCTATCAGGATTGGGATTTTGAAGCAAGCTGGAGCTGGGATGAGGACTACAATGGCGGCTATCCCTATCATGTGTGGGAATATTCGGCCCCGATCTTGATTGATCTGGCGGTGGAAGCCTTTAGCGGCCCCTCAGTTTTGGGCTCAGATTTTCCTGCTTTATACACTTTGCAGATTGCCAATCTCGGCAATCAGGTGGTGGACAGCTTTGAGGCTAAGCTTTTTAGCCAAACAGAAGAGCTTTTGGACAGCCAGAGCTTTGGCCCCATCCAGCCGGGAGAAACCCTGAGCGTGAGCCTGTCCTGGACTCCTACCGCAGCTTATCAAGGCTTTGTCTATGCCACTCTGGAGCTGGCGGGGGATATTAACCCGGAGAATAACCAAAGCCAGGAAATCGCCGTTACCGTATATGAAGGCGTCTTCTCTGCCAGCATCGGAAGCGGGGATCTTAACGCCCGCATTCCCCTGGATTTCTTCTGGAAAACCAGTGTCTTTGAAACGATCTACTATGCCGATGAACTGGGCTTTAACGGCATGATCTTCAATCTGGAATTTTACAATAACTTTAGCTCTGAGCTCCTCAATAAACCCACCAGGATCTGGCTGGCAGAGACCACCCAGACCGAGCTGATCGAAGCCTGGATACCCTCTGATGAAATGCAATTGGTCTTTGATGGCACGGTGGATTTCCCTATGGGTGAAAATGCCATCTCGATCACGCTGGATACTCCCTTTTCCTATCAAAGCGGCAATCTTGTGATGCTGGTGCAGCGTCCCCTGGATACCAATTATTATAGCTCACAAGATTACTTTCAGGCCCAATCTTCTCCCAGCCAGCGCAGCAGAAGCTATCACAGCGATGTCGAAGTGCTGGATGTGACAAATCCCGATGCACCGGGCTCCTGGCTTGGCGATTATCCCCGCTGCACTTTCCGTTTTATGGGACAGGCCTATCAAGCTCCGCCCACAGAGCTCAGCCTGGAATACTTCCCTGAAGATGGCTTTCTAAGCCTTAGCTGGCAGCCACCTGAAGTGGGCAATCCCCTATCTTACAATGTCTATCGCAACCAGGAGTTTTATGCTGAGGCTTTTGAGCCCTATTTTGAAGATAGTGAGCTCAGCCCGGGGGAGACTTATAGCTATTACGTCTCGGCTGTCTATGCCACCGGCGAATCAGAGCCTTCCAATGTGGTAAGTCAAGAGATCAGCTTCCCGCTGGCCTATATCCCAGATGACAACTTCCGCAGGGCGATCAATTTTGCCTTGGGTGAAGCGGCTGCCTATCAGCCTAACATCGCGGAGCTGGAGTCTCTGGACACCATTATCGAAGCAGAAGAAATGGGCATCGTGAGCCTGGAGGGTGCGCAGCATCTCATCAATCTGCCAACGCTGTATCTGGGAGAAAATCAGATCAGCGATCTGGGCCCCTTAAGCAATCTCACCCTCCTGCAAAACCTGGACTTAAACTACAATCAGATCAGCGATATCAGCCCTCTGAGCAATCTGACCAATCTGCAAATATTGTATATGACCGATAATCAAATCAGCGACCTGAGTGCCTTGAGTAACTTGACCCTTTTACAAGCACTCTACCTGAACGATAACCAGATCACCGATCTGGGTCCCCTGAGCAATATGAGCCTTTTAGTGAGGCTGTATCTGTTCAATAACCAGATCAGCGATCTGAGCCCGGTGAACTCCCTGAGCAATCTGCAACGCCTGTATGTGGGTGCTAATCAGATCACTGAGCTCAGCCCCATCACTGCTCTGAGCAACCTGCAAGCACTCGTCCTGTCCTCAAATCAGATTAGCGATCTTGGTCCCCTGGCAGATTTGAACAATCTGGAATGGCTCATCCTGAACGATAACCAGATCAATGAGCTCAGTTTCCTGAGCTCTCTGAGCAATCTGCAAGAGCTGGATTTGGGCACAAACCGCATCAGCGATATCTCGCCTTTGTCTGCTCTGGCCAACCTCACAGAGCTAAACCTTGATGCTAACCCGCTTTCCTATGAGGCCATGCTGCTCACACAAAGCTGGGAATTGCCTTATAGCACTGACATCTATAATGCCCTGTCCCCCTGCTATCCAGAGCCCGAACGCGATGCTATGGATGTATTTCTGAATGCTGGTTTGCTCTGGCAGGGTAACTACGATTCCCAGCCAGCACAGTATGAAGTCTATATGGGAGATAGCCCCCAGAGCCTTAGCTATCTGGGAGAGGGCTATCCGGCTCAGGAAATCGGCTATGCCTTTGATGCTGCCCTACAGCCCCTTACCCAGTATTATTGGCGGGTAAAGGCTGTGTCTGACACGGTAGGAATCTGGAGCGGCCTCTGGAGCTTCACCACCGGTGAGACTGCCCTGCTTGCAGAGATTGGTGTCGATCCTGCTCTTGTTTCACAGGAATTGAGTCTGGAAGATAGTTCTCAGTTGCAGTTTAACATCACCAACAGCGGCAATATTCCCCTGGAGTGGGAGGGTGAGATCATCGCTCTGCGCGGTGGACCAAGAACGCAAAGCCGCCAGCTCAGCATCTCGCTGGACCCAGCTTTTGGGATCATCGAGCCTGCCTCTTATATGACTTGTCTGCTTAGCTTTAGCCCGGCAGATACTACAGGGACGTATAACTATGAGCTCCAAATAACCTCAAATGATCCGGTAAATCCTGTGCTCACTGTGCCGGTGGAGTATCTCGTTACCATTCCACCCGCCTATATTCCGGACGATAACTTCCGGATGGCGATCAATCAAGTGCTTGAGCAACCTTCAGATTATCAGCCTACTATTACTGATCTGGAATCTCTAAGTGGTACTTTGTATGCCACTAACGATGAAATCGTAAGTCTGGAAGGCGCACAACATCTGATCAATGTGCAAGTGCTGCATTTCGAGGAAAACCAGATCAGCGATCTCAGCCCTTTGTCCGGATTGACAAATCTGCAAGAGCTGAGTTTGGGCTATAATCAGATCAGCGATCTTAGCCCCTTGATCTCTCTGATCAATCTGCAAACGCTGTATTTGTATGAAAACCAGATCAACGATCTCAGCTCCTTGAGCTCTCTGAACAATCTGCAAAATCTGCATTTGGGCCACAACCAGATCAGCGATCTCAGCTCCTTGAGCTCTCTGATCAATCTGCTATATTTGAATTTGGACTCCAACCAGATCAGCGATCTCAGCTCCTTGAGCTCTCTGATCAATCTGCTATATTTGAATTTGGACTCCAACCAGATCAGCGATCTCAGCTCCTTGGGCTCTTTGGACAATCTGCAAAATCTGGCTTTAGACGACAACCAGATCAGCGATCTCAGCTCCTTGAGCTCTTTGGACAATCTGCAAAATCTGCATTTGAACGATAACCAGATTAGCGACCTCAGCCCCTTGAGTGCCCTGATCAATCTATGGGATCTGTGGTTGTGGAATAACCAAATCAGCGATATTAGTCCCTTGAGCTCTCTGAACAATCTGAATAATCTTTTATTATTCAATAACCCCCTCTCCTATGAGTCTATGCTGCTGAGCCAGAGCTGGAGTTTGCCATATACTACCAGCGAATTCAATGCTCTGGCCCCCTGTTATCCCGATCCCCAGCGCAGTGCTGAGGGTGTTGAGCCCAATACCGGACTTTCATGGCAGGCAAACTATGATACCCAAACCGCTCAGTATGAAGTGTATCTTGGAAGTGAGCCACAGAGCCTTGAATACATGGGAATAGGCTACTTGGACGATGACACCAGCTACGCCTTTGAGACCATGCTGGAGCCCTTCACGCAGTACTATTGGCGGATCAAAGCCATCGCCGCTGCCGATACCATCTGGAGCGGCATGTGGAGCTTCACTACTGGGGACATGATTCCAGAAATAATAGTGCCGGATGATAACTTCCGTATGGTGATCAATGAAGTACTTGAACAAACCGAAGAATATCAACCTACCATTTTAGACCTTGAGTCTCTTACTGGAACACTTTGGGCAGATAATAAAGGCATCGTCAGCCTCGAAGGTGCCCAGTATCTGAGCAATATGCAAAGGCTGTACTTGCGGGACAACCAGATCAGTGATCTAAACCCCTTGAGCTCTTTGAACAATCTGCTATGGCTGCTTTTGGGCAACAACCAGATCAGCGATCTCAGCCCTTTGAGCTCTTTGACCAATCTGCAAGATTTGGATTTGCACGACAATCAGATCAGCGAACTGGACTCCTTGAGCTCTCTGGTCAATGTAACAGAGCTGGATTTGCAGGACAATCTGATCAGCAATCTCAGTCCCTTGAGCTCTTTGACCAATGTACAAGATCTGGATTTGCAGGACAATCAGATCAGCGATCTCAGCCCCTTGAATGCTCTGATCAATCTTACTGAGCTGGATTTGCGCGAAAACCAGATCAGCGAACTGGGCTCCTTGAGCACTCTCACCAATCTGGAAAAGCTGTATATGAACGACAACCAGATCAGCAATCTCGGCCCCTTGAGCTCCCTGACCACTCTGCAAAGGCTGTATGTAAATAATAATCAGATTATCGATCTGACCCCCTTGAGCTCCTTGAGCAATCTTTTATATCTGGAATTCAGCAACAACCAGATCAACGAGCTAAGTGCTTTGAGCACGGTGAGCAATCTGAGAAAATTGTATCTGAATGGCAATCAGATCAGCGATATCAGTGCCCTGGCTGGCTTGGGAAGCCTCACCGGTCTTTATCTTGATGACAATCCCCTCTCCCAGGAATCCATGCTGCTCACCCAGAGCTGGGCTTTGCCATATACCACCAGCAGTTTCAATGCCCTGGCCCCCTGCTATCCAGAGCCGAATCGTGATGCTGTGGAAGTGGATCCTTCGGCCGGTCTATCATGGCAGGCAAATTATGATTACGCTCAGGCAGAGTATCAGGTTTACCTGGGCTCTGATCCTGAAAGCCTTATTTACCAAGGATACGGCTATCTTGGTCAGGATACCAGCTACGCTTTTGATGCTATGCTGGAGCCCTTCACCGAGTACTATTGGCGGATCAAAGCCATTGCCGCTGCCGATACCATCTGGAGCGGTTTGTGGAGTTTCACTACAGGGGAAGAAATCATTCCTGATGAGCCACAGATCGCAGTTAATCCTGAGTATATAGACTACGATATCCCGCAGGGTGAAAGTGCCCAGCTTGAGCTTGAGCTTAGCAATGCCGGTAATGCAAATCTGGCATGGACGGCTACAGTGCAAATAATCCGTGGCTCCAGCGTGGCCTCTGAATCTGTACCGCAAGTGACCGCCTGCATAATGCCCGAAACTTATCGCTCCCGTATGAAAGAACAGGATTACAGAGCTCTGCGGGAAGCAGATATTCCGGAATCCTCCAGCCTCCGAAACCGTAACTTGGCTATCTCCCTGAACCCGGATTATGGTACCGTAGAACCAGATTCCAGCCTGTACTGCTATCTCGAAATCGATAGCGGCAGCAGTTTATCCGGGCTTTACGAATATGAAATCGTGTTCTCATCCAATGCGGTCAATAGCCCTGAGCTCATCATCCCTGTGAGCATACAAGTTACAGGAGCATTGGCCTATATCCCGGATGATAACTTCAGGATGGCCATCAATGAAGCCCTGGGACAAGCTACAGATTATCAGCCTACTATTGCTGACCTGGAGTCTCTCACGGGTTATTGGGATGCCCATGACAGAAGTATCGTCAGCATAGAGGGTGCGCAGCATCTCATCAATCTGCAAAGGCTGTATTTGTATAATAATCAGATCATCGATATCACACCTCTAACTGGTCTGAGCAATCTGCAAGGGCTGTACTTGTACAATAACCTGATCAGCGATATCAGCCCCTTGAGCTCGCTGAGCAATCTGCAAACGCTGAATTTGCGGGACAACCAGATCAGTGATCTCAACCCCCTGTCCGGATTGAATAATCTGCAAGAGCTGCTTTTGGAATCGAACCAAATCAGCGATCTCAGTCCCCTTACAAATCTGAGTAATCTGTCTCAACTGGATCTCGATTCCAACCAGATCAGCGACCTTAGCCCGCTCAGTTCTCTGACCGCTCTGCAAGAGCTGTCTCTCGGTCTCAATCAGATCAGTGATTTCAGCCCCTTATCCGGTTTGACTAATCTACAAGACCTGTGGCTCCCTTACAGCCAGATCAGCGATCTTAGCCCGCTCAGTTCTCTGACCGCTCTGCAAAATCTGTATCTCAGGCTCAACCAGATCAGCGATCTCAGTCCCTTATCCGGATTGACTAATCTTCAATACCTGTATCTCGGGCTCAACCAGATCAGCGATCTCAGCCCGCTGGCCGGATTGACTAATTTGCAAGATCTGGTTCTCTCTGACAACCAGATCAGCGATCTCAGCTCCTTGAGCTCCCTTACCACTCTGCAAAGTCTGTATGTGATAGATAATCAGATCAGCGATCTGGCCCCCTTGAGCTCCTTGAGCAATCTTGAATATCTGGAATTGAGTAACAACCCCCTCTCCAAAGAATCCATGCTGCTCAGCCAGAGCTGGGCTTTGCCATTTACCACCAGTAGCTTCAATGCCCTGGCCCCCTGCTATCCAGAGCCCGCTCGCAACGCCACAGGAGTTGAGATATACTCTGGCTTATTCTGTCAGGGTGATTACGATTTACAACAAGCCCAGTTTGAACTATATATAGGAGAAAGCCCCCAGAGCCTTAGCTACATGGGAAATGGCTTTATGCTGGAGCCAGCATATTGCGGCTTTGAAACCATTCTGGAGCCCTCCACCCAGTACTTCTGGCGTGTAAAAGCAATTGCATATCCCGATACCATCTGGAGCGGTCTGTGGAGCTTCACGACCGGTCAGCCTGGAAGCATCCTTACCATCGGAGAGGGCAACTCAAACCTCAGGATACCCATCAATCCTTACTATGTTTACAGCTACAGCCAGAGCATCTTCTTGCAGAGCGAAATAGATATAGCAGATCAGCGCATTGAGACAGTATGGTATTATTGGAATGGTGCTGCCGAAGCGATTTCCAGTAACGATTGGACGGTCTATATGGGCCATACTGCAAATGCTGAATTTGCCAGCACCAGCAGTTGGATCCCGCGGGCTGAACTGTACCAGGTCTTCCAGGGTGACGTAGCTCTGCCTGCCACCGCTGGTTGGATCGAGATTCCCCTGAGCACCCCCTTTGAGTATAACAATATAGACAACCTGGTAATCGCCGTTGATGAGAACGAGGCCAGTTACGATGGATCCTCTATGTTCTTCTATGGCACCGATACAGCCACGAACCGCAGCATCAGGTATTACTCCGATGTCACTAATCCAGATCCAAGTGCTCCGCCTCCCGGAACTCTGGTGCTGGGTTATCCCAATTTGCTGCTGCAAATCACGGATGATGAACCCAATCCTATTACGCTCATTTCACCAGAAGATGATGCTACCGGCCTGTCTATAGATGGCTTCGATCTCACTTGGGCTCCAGACTTGTCGGGTGAGATTCCTGAAACTTATGCCATCTATATGGCTCAAACCATAGATGGCCTTGAAACAAGTCCTTATATCTGGGATGGCATCACGGATACGTTCTTCGATCCCAGCCAGGCTGATTTAGGCCAGATTATATATCAATATAGTGAAACCTGGTATTGGTCTGTGAAAGCCTTTTATAGCGGAGGAGGAGTAAGCGAACTAACTACTCCCTTCAGCTTCACCATCTCAGAAGAGCCTCCAGATTTTGCCGGAGGCACCGGCACCGAAGCAGACCCCTATCTGGTAAGCAATATAGATCATCTGTCAAACGTGAGCTTTTATCTGGATGCCCACTTCCTGCAAACCTCTGATATCGATGCCTGAACGGACGATCTTAGCTGGATGCCCATCGGCGATAGCAATACCGCCTTTACCGGTGTGTATGATGGTGATAACCACACTATCACGAGGCTTAAAACCGATAATCCTTATTATGATTATCAAGGCCTGTTTGGCGTTATCCAGAATGCCGAAATCCGCAATCTCTATCTCACCGAAGCGGATGTTCATGGCAATAACTGGACTGGCAGCCTCGTAGGCCTGGCCAATGACAGCAGCATCAATAACTGTGGAACCAGTAGCGGCTCAGTATCCGGTGAAGGTGGCAGCGTAGGTGGTCTGGTGGGCAGGATGAATAATTCTACTATTACCCATTGCCACAGCAATGTCGAGGTCTCAGGCTTAGGCTTTTCAGTGGGCGGCCTGGTAGGCCGGATAGACAATACCCAAATGCTGAATTGCTCTTCACAAGGCCAGACTACTGGAAACGGAGTCTTGGGCGGCCTGGTGGGCTACATTATGGATCTATCCGAGCTCACCGCCTGCTTCAGCTCCGGCATAGTAGCAGCCACCGGAGATTATGCCGGCGGCATTACCGGCTCTTGCGTCAATGCCAGCATCCAGTCCTGCTACAGCCTTGCTTCTGTAAGTGGCAATTCCTACGTGGCAGGCCTGGTCGGCGAAATCGATGGTGCTGAAATCAGTGATTGCTTCAGCACCGGCACCGTAACGGGCACGAGCAATACCGGCGGCCTCATCGGCTACGAAACGCGCTCTTCTTTTGTGCTTTACTGCTATTGGGATACCATAAGCTCGGGACTTGCTACCAGTGTGCTGGGCAGTGGACGAACCACAACAGAAATGACTTATCCTTATGCCATGAATACCTACAATGCTTGGGATTTTGCTGATGTCTGGGCTGCCGATATTGACTACGAAATCAACAATGGCTATCCTTATCTGCTCTGGCAAGCTCCCGCCCCGGAGTTCTATCCTCCCCAAAATCTTACTGCAGCCGAAATACTTCCGGATCTTGTCCTTACCTGGCAGGATCCTCTGGCGGGTACCCCGGAATCCTACCACGTCTGGCGTTTACAACCCGGTCAGGAAAGCGATGAGGCCAGCTGGACTTCAGTAAATGCAGCAGTAAACGATACTACTGCCACCGATCCACAGTGGAACTACCTTGCCGATGGCAGCTACAAATGGGCTGTGAAAGCCATGTATGCAGGAGGAGGGCTCTCCTCTGCAACATTCTCCAATGAATTGGTGAAAACTGCTTCCGTTGCCCTGATTTCCGTATCTCCCGCCTCTGTCTTAATTAGTATGATTGCAGGAGACACGTATAATACTGATCTTACCCTGGAAAATAGCGGAACTGCTCCCCTGGTCTGGACTGCAGCTATGAACGTTATCAGGAGCCATACAAAGAGTCTAAGCCTCAGTGGCAGTGGCCCATCCAGGGAAGATGCCATTTATTTCAATCCCGGTAGCGGCACAATAAATCCCGGGGATTCACAAATCATAGATCTTAGCTGTTATTCAGATCTTTCCTACGAATGGCAACAGTGGTTATTTGAACTGATTATCAGCTCCAACGCGGTGAATAATCCCACAGTAACAGTCCCCATCACTGTGGATATTGAGCCGGCTACTCCTTCCAACACCGCTCCTGTGGTTTCCAATGTCCACGCTGCTCAAAGAGACGAGGACAGCATGCTGATCGATATCTATTACGATGTCTATGACGCGGATGGTGATGCCTTGACCATCAGCATGGAGGTCTCCGCTGATGATGGCCTTAGCTGGGATCTATCCTGCCTTCAGCTCTTGCCGGATAGCGAGATCGGAGCCGGAATCCTCTCCGGAACTGATAAACACATCGTCTGGGATGCCGCCGCGGAACACCCCAACCTGCTTTATGGTAGCAATTTCCGCTTCAGAATCAGCGCTGATGATGGCAGCACGCCACCCTTGCCGGAGAACTTCGTCTTAGTTGAAGGTGGCACTTTCAATAACGGCACTTCCGATGTTACTGTGAGCAGCTTCTATATGGATAAGTATGAACTCACCCAGGCCGGCTATCAAGCGGTGATGGGGACTAATCCTGCCTCTGGCTACGGGGTTGGCAGCAACTATCCTGTTTATTATGTCTCCTGGTTCAATGCCATCGAATACAGTAATCGGCGTAGTATGCAGGAAGGCCTTACGCCTTGCTACAGCTACAGCAGCAATGGCACTAATCCTGATAGCTGGCCTAATGGCTGGAACTCAGACTACAATAACCACACTAATGTAAACTGTAACTGGACAGCCAATGGCTATCGCCTACCCACTGAAGCTGAATGGCATTTTGCTGCCCGGGGTGGAAATCAGACGCATAATTACACCTACAGCGGTAGCAATACTATTGGTGATGTGGCTTGGTATGATGGTAATAATAATCCCTCCGGCACAAAACCCGTAGGCGGCAAGCTTCCCAACGAGCTTGGTCTATACGACATGAGTGGTAACGTCTGGGAATGGTGTTGGGATATTTATGGCAACTATCCAAGTGGTCCACAGAATAATCCAACGGGGTCAAATAGCGGGTCTGTCCGTGTGAGGCGCGGCGGTAGCTGGGGCGCCAGTGCCCTCATCTGCTCCGTTTCCTTTCGGGGCAGCTACTATGCGCCCAGTAGCAGCAACAGTATAGGCTTCCGCGTTTGTAGGGTTTCCCCTTGACTTTTGTTTTTTGTCCTTTTTGCCTTTTGAAATGTTCAGTTTGGATACAGGCAAAGAGCTTACGACAAGGCGGGGGTGCAGGGGGATCTATCCCCCTGCGCGCCGGAATTTTTTGGCAGAGTAGCCAATCTTGGTCTTTGCCACCTCAGGATTGCAGGCGTCCTCGCCTGCAGAAGCAGCGTAGCTGCTTGCTTTATGAAGCGAGCTGTGCTCGCTATCGACACGGGGACGTGTCGAATCCTCGAAGAGGCCTGCGGCCTCTGTGGCAAGAGAATCTTGCCACCCCAAATATGAACAAAGTTTTGAATATAAAAGGAGTTATATAATGAAGAAGCTATGTATTCTGCTGATCCTCATTGCATCAATAGGGCTGGCAATGGGAGTGCGAGCCACCGGCTCTGCCACTTCGGAAGCCGTATTTCTTTCCACGCTGTATCCGCCATCGAACCTGGTGGTAACTTATGAGAGCCAGTCTCTTGAGTTTTTTTGGGATGAGCCCATCACAGGGCCGCCTTTGAGCTACAAGCTCTATTACTCAGAAAGCCCTCAAGACCTGGACTCGTATTTACTCTTGGATTCGTCTTCCACCACTTATTATAATAGCTATGCTTATTTTGAAAACCCGGGCTTTTATGTAACTGCGGTTTACTCTTTGGGTGAATCCCGCCATTCACAGATCTCTTACATTGGCAGGTTTCAGCCAGTGCACGTAGAACTAATGATCAATAGCGAAACATCCTCGGCTGTGCTTTCCTGGGAGCCCGTGCGGACTGCAGACAGCTATCTGGTGTATTATTCAGAGGAGGCTGATGCTGCTTTTCCAGCAGGGTGGCAGGGGCCTGTCAGCATCACCGAAAACAGCTTTATCGATCCCTTGGCCCACCAGAAGTTTTACCGCGTTTTCGCTGTGCCCAGAGGCCGGGGTGCGACAGATAAAATTATAAAGAGGGCAATCTTGCCTGGAAAAATAGGAGAATAAAATGACAAAGAGAAGAATTCTTGTACTGCTGCTCATCGTTACAGCAGCCTTGTTGTGTGCTCAGGCAATCCCATACCCTGTAGATTCCCCAGAGTACAACGATTTTAAACAGAGCTTAATTGGGAGTCCGGCAGCAGAGCCCGAGGGAATCTCGCGCCAGAGCCAAAGCCAGTGGCAAAATCTGGAATATGCTAAAGAGAGCCGGAATGGTCTGTTAATTCCGCTGGATGATGAATTTATCCTGGCTATGGCTGGAAATGACGATAGCTCCTCATCTGTGATCGGCTTGCCTTTTGTCTTTGATTTCTATGGTAGCCTGCAAAGCCAGTTTTACATCAATAACAACGGTAATGTGTCCTTTGGCAATCGCTACGGCACCTATAGCTCTTCTGGATTTCCTTTGAATGGATATCCCATGCTGGCCGCTTTTTGGGCAGATGTGCATACCAGCTCAGCCGCGGGTGGTGATGTCTATTACAAGCTGGAAGAGCACCGCGTCACGGTGATCTGGAACGCGGTAGGTTATTATGGCAGTCATACCGACAAACTAAATACCTTTGAGATCATCTTCAGTGATGGCACCTGCCCCATCATCGGCCTGGGCAATAACGTGGCCTTCAGCTATGCTGATATGCAGTGGACTACCGGTGATGCTTCTGGTGGAAGCGGCGGTTTTGGCGGCACTCCAGCCACCGTGGGGATCAATCAGGGCGATGGGGCCAGCTATGCCCAGATCGGCCGGTTTGACCACGAAGGCATAGATTACCATGGCCCGCATGGTGCTTATTCCGGAGTGAGCTGGCTGGACAATCAGCTCTTTACCTTCGCAGCCCAAACTCTCTTGATCCCACCATATTTTACCGGTGTGCCCTCTGGAGTGATTGACTTGGAGGTTGGCGAGTATCATCAGCTTGATATTACTGCCAATTCAGCCACTGCTGCTTCAGTGAATGTCACGGTAGCACATGATTTTACCAGCGGCTTTTCCTATGAAGTAATCCCCGGAAATCCCTGCGCTATCAATCTGCAGATTACCGGTCTGCAGGACAATCTGGGGGAGCATCTGATCACCCTGAATGCTACGGACGATAATGAGCCCCCACAGCTTGCCAGCACCAGCTTTACAGTGTCGATAGCAGAGCATGGTGGGGATTTCCTGGTCGTGGCAAATCACAGTCCTGCCAGCATCAGCATTGTGGATGTAGCCAGCGACACTGTTCATGGCCCCTTTCTGGAGGGCCAGCTTGGTACTTCGAATCTTTTGGATGTAGTTGTCTCTTCCGATGGCCAATTTGCCCTGGTCTCAAACTTTAATAATTACACTATCTATCACCTGGATTTGAGCAACATTCTGGAGCCTTCAGTGCTCAGCTCTTATCCGCTTAGCTTTGCAGCAGAAGACATCACGCTTAGCTCTGATGATCGCTATGCCATTGTGGCCGATGGCGGCACTGCTACCTATCTGGGAGTGTTGGATTTACATAGTCGCACCCTGGTCCAGAATATCGATATCTCCCCTCATCGAGCCCAAGGCGTGGAAATCGGGCCGGATGGTAAAGTTTTAGTGAATGACTATGTTAGTGGCCAGATCTATCAATACCAATTGGATTTTGAGACCGGACAACTGAGCTATACCGATGTATCAGTGCCGATCAGCAGTCCCTTTAATACTGCCATTCATCCCAGCGGTGATTACGCTATCGCCTGTTCTGGGGGCTCTGAGACTAAAGTACTCCGTTTACAAAGCGATAATACGATTGATGTGATCCAGAGCTTGCCGCACAGCTCACAATCTGCCATTTATTCCAAAGACGGCAGCCGGGTGCTCATTGACGGGTTGAGTGGTTTTCTTTATGAATACGAAGTGCTTGTAGATGGTTCTCTGGAATTGCTGTATAGTTACTCTTTGCCCTATGTTAACACTGGTGGGTATTATGGTGTGGATGTGATAGCTATTTCATACGACAAGAGCAAAGCCTATATCTCTGATCTAACCTACGAAGAAAGTGCTCCTCTGGCCAGCATAGACCTATATACCCATGAAATTCAGCTACTTAATATCCCCTATCCCGCCGGTATCTGCATCGGCAATACCGATCTGCTGGCTTTCTTTGGGGCGGATTTTAGCTATGAAATTGTCAATACTCCCATCTCTACCCAGGTGCAATTCACCAATCTGTCCCAGGGCTATCCAGATAGTTATCACTGGGATTTTGGTGATGGCCAGAGCAGCACTCTGGAAGACCCCTTGCACGAATACTTCACTCCGGGGCTCTATAATGTGACCCTCACCGCAGTCAAGGGAGCTGCCACATCTACTCATACCATGAGCATTGCCGCTGAATTTGACGCGAGCGTGCATCTCAGTCTCACTGATTCACCGTATTATTTCAATGCGGATCTGATCATCTCGACCGCCAGTGTGCTCACCATTGATGAAGGTGTGGTGATCAATTTTGCCCCCAATACCGGCCTTGAGGTCTATGGACGCATCATGGCGGATGGAGTGACCCTGCAGGGCAATGCTATCCAGGGTTGGAAGGGAATGCTCATCCAATCCCAGCTCTTGCCCATACTGTTCGACAATTGTAATATCATCAATGGCATCAACGGGCTCAAGCTGGTGGGAGGCAATTTCCCGATCAACGATCTGCTGATCTCTGCTGCAGACACGCTTGCTACCGAAACCGGCCTTCAGATGCAAGGCGTCTGCAATGTGGGCCTGAATGGCCTGATCTTGCAAGGATACCCGGTGGGCATAGCCTTTAACAATGGCAATCGCCTCACCAGCTCTCCCACGCTCACCAATATCCGCATCCGCAATACCGGCAGTGCTTCCCGCCAGCCCAGCATCGGCCTTATGGTCCTGGGAGCGGTGGCTTTGCAGGTAAATGACGCCGAATTTGAGGATTTTGATACTGGTATCAATTGGGATGCGCAGAGCACGCAGTTTCAGCGTGCCACTCCCACGCTCACCAATATCCGCATCCGCAATACCGGCAGTGCTTCCCGCAGCCTGGCCAAAGGCGTGTTGCTCAAAAACATCAGCCGGATCGATGCCTCGGATAATGCCATCTATAGCTCTGTAGAGCAAGATAGCACTTCAGGCTTTTCAGATGGCTTTGTAGTGGATAATCAGGCCTATGCCGGTGCTTCTTCCAATGTGGTGCTCACCAATATCCGCATCCGCAATACCGGCAGTGCCAGCCGGGCCGAAACCCGGGGTATCTACCTCAAGGGTGTAGGTCAGGTCACGGCTCAGCAAGATAGTATTGCCGGTTTTTCACAAGGTTTTGTGATCGATAATGAGCAGCAGGGAGCTGCCACCAATGTGGTGCTCACCAACATCCGCATCCGCAATACCGGCAGTGCCAGCCGGGCCGAAACCCGGGGCATCTACCTCAAGGGTGTAGGCGAGGTAAACGCCTCAGATAATGACATCCATAGTGAAGCCGGGCCAGATAGTACTGCTGGATTTTCACAAGGTTTTGTGATCGACAATGATCAGCAGGGAGCTGCCGCCAATGTAGTGCTTACCAATATCCGCATCCGTAATACTGGCAGTGCCAGCCGGGCGGAATCCCAGGGTATCTACCTCAAGGGCGTAAACCAGGTGACGGCCCAGCAAGATAGCATTGGCGGATTTTCACAAGGTTTTGTGATCGACAATGATCAGCAGGGAGCTGCCACTAATGTAGTGCTTACCAATATCCGCATCCGCAATACCGGCAGTGCCAGCCGGGCCGAAACCCAGGGAATCTACCTTAAAGGAGTAAACCAGGTGACGGCCGGAGAAGGCGATATTTCAGGCTGTTCACAAGGTTTTGTGATCGACAATCAGCAGCACGCTTCCGGCTCTAATGTGGTACTCACCAATATCCGCATCCGCAATACCGGCAGCGCCAGCAGAGAAGGCTCTCAAGGGGTGCTGCTACAAGGCGTAACGAATAGCTCTTGTGACAAACTCGTGATTTTCCCAGAAGCTATGCAAACGCGTCCGGATTCCACGCAGATCAATCTCGCCGGTCAGGCGATCGTGGTTCAAGGCGGAGCTGCAAACATCTCTCAAAGCACCATCTGGGGCTATGAAAAAGGCCTGAAGCTGTTAGCATCCTCTGCGGAAATGGTGCGCAGCGTGATCTGGTCTGGCTCGGGTATCCCATTGGCCAATCCCATCGAAATAGATGGTGGAGCGGCTACCGTGAGCATGAGCAATATCTCCTATGCTGCGGGTGATTATCCCGGTGCAAACAATAGCGATGCCGATCCTCTCTTTGCCGATCCTAAAGAAGGGAACTTCTTCCTCATGCCTCGCTCACCTTTGCGCACAAACGATCCCAATGCCCAGGTAGGGACTTATCCTTACGATTTTGAGGCCTTGGAATTCTTGATGGAACCCTATGATTTCCCCTTTGAACCAGGCTGGAGCATGATGGGTATGCCGATAATCCTGGCAGAAGGACAAAGCACCCCCATAAACCTCTTTGGAACACAGCTTGCCCCCTTCTATGTGCATCCAAATTACACTTCGATCTTGCAATTCAACCACCCCGAAGAATTGGCCGTGGGACATCTGAGCTTTAGCGCTCAAAATCTCAATGTGCCCAGTGTGGTGAGACCAGCCGTGGGTTATTGGATCAGCAATCCTCAGCTTGAGCTTGTGAATGTTCCGGTCTTTGGCATCTTGGATACTGGAGACTATTTGATGGATCTAATCAGCGGAGTGCAGGATCACTTTATGCTGGCCAATCCATACGATCGCCCCATCAGCCCTGCCGATGGTAGCATTGTGGGTTTGGGCACAAACGCCTATGCCACAGTTTACAATCCCGATACCTGTGGCTATGATTTGGTAAATATCAGTGCTGGCACCGGCTCAATTCCCCCCTGGAAAGCCTTCTTTGTGCAAAAATCCGCGCCTGTCTCTCAGGTGATGATGAGCTATCCTGCTCTTGTCCGATTCGATAGGGACGCAAACCGGGTAGTCCAATCCTCTCCTTCCATTGCAACAAAAGCCTCAAAATTGAGCTGGGAAGTCTTGCTTGAAGCCCAAAGCGAACACTACGCAGGCAAACTCACCCTCGGTGTGGCTGCAGGTGCTTCCGATGCCTATGATCCCATGGATGTTTCCTGTTTACCCGGGATGCCCTTTGCCCCGGAAGCGAAGCTCGATCTCTATGTGGATAATAATCACTGGAGCGAGCGAGCCGGAAATTACCTGCGCGATATCAAAGATAATAAGACCAGTCCCCAGAGCTGGAATCTGATGCTGAACCTGGAGAATATGCTCGAGGATGGCATCTTTGAAGGCATTATATCCCTTGGTTTTGCCGAAGACAGCAAGTTGCCGGAAGCTTGCAGCTTGCAACTCATAGACCCCGCCGGCGGCCAGATCGTGAACCTGCGAGAAGATCAGATGATCCTAAAGCTGAAGATAGACGCTACAAATCCTCTCATCGGACAGACCCCCTGGCTCGTCCCTTTGATCCTGGAAGCTACCACCAGTGCTCCCGGGCCAGATGAAGATGCTGAGCTCCTCAGCACTTATAACTATCCCAATCCCTTCAACCCCAGCACTACCATCGCCTATAACCTGGGTAAAGATACCCTGGTGAACCTGGACATCTACAATATCAAAGGACAATTGGTGCGCAACCTGCATAGCGGCTTGCAAAACCGGGGAACTCATAACGTCGTCTGGAACGGAAAAGATAACCAGGGCCGAGCAACCTCCTCCGGCTTCTATTTCTACCGCCTCAAAGCCGGTGATAAACAGATCACCCGTAAAATCCTGATGCTCAAATAAAGTAAATTGTTGTAGGGGCGGACTCCTGTTCCGCCCCTACGTAGTGTCAGACTCCGTTCCGCCTACACCTTGTTTGGAAAGTAGAGAAAGTTTAGATCAAACGCAGAACGCAAGTCCCTGCAGTAAATAGGATGATATTCACACGGATTCTTTTTACCACCGAGAACACCGAGGAAAAGACACGGGCTACAGGATTGCAGGCGTCCCGCCTGCCGTGCGAGTAACGAGCTCTTTTTTCAAAAGCACTGGTCTCACTGGACGCTGGACGCATCCAATCCTGTAACTACGCGCACTCAATCCTGCAGAGCAGTTTGTACAATTCCCCAAACCCCAAAAACAGACAAGTTGAGCCACCCCTCCACCGATTTAGAGCCACCCAATACGAAGTTCTGAGCCATACACAAGCAAGAGCTGTGATAGAGCAGCACAGTATTCTCAAGATCGAAAAAGAAACTTTGAACTCCATACTAACAGCATTTTGGAGTTCAAGCCGGCTTGATAAACTATGCATTTACAGTTAATTATACTGCCGGCTTGGACTTCAAACAGCAAGGGCA
>Ga0265294_10001995_pt1 | contig 27020 bp, 34 predicted proteins | sample MunlanPumphouse3_FD_192504 | JGI IMG/M metagenome (GOLD analysis project Ga0265294, IMG submission 192504) | Groundwater microbial communities from a municipal landfill in Southern Ontario, Canada - Pumphouse #3 | ecosystem: Environmental > Aquatic > Deep subsurface > Groundwater | place... | reverse complement strand
ACTATAAATGGGCTCTCTATTTGTCATTTCTCTCTCCTCCTACAAAAGATTTACCGCCTCAAGGAGCGTATCCTTATCCTGATGCAAATACCTGGTGGTCACCGCCAAACTGGAATGGCCCAGCAGTTTTTGGATACTTACCACCGAGGCCCCTTTGGCCAGCAGATTACTGCTGAAAGAATGTCTCAGCACATGCGCACTGATATCTCTATCCCATCCAAGGTCGCTTACCGCATTGCGAATACACTCATTGACATAATTGTTGGATACCTGCCCCGTAGTAACGGTGGTGAAAAAACGATCTGTGGGTTTTTCTGGCTGGCGGATGTGTTTTAAGTAGTGGACCAAGATTTGATGCAGTTTTAGGCTGATGGGTATATCCCGGTCCTTGTTGCCTTTCCCCTTAATGATGTGCAGCACGTTATTTTCAAGATCCACATCCGCCAATTTTAGCCTGACCATTTCTGTAATCCGGCCCCCGGTGTAAAACATGGCCTGAACCACTGTTCTAACCACAGGCTGCCTGATGGCCCGGACCAGTTCTTCAAATTCCTCTTCCGTAAGATAATCCCGTTCCTTTTGCTGCACCTTAACTGGCTCCAGCAGCACGGCCAGGTTCTTCTTGCAAAGGTCTTTTTTACAGGCATAGTTATAAAAGCTGCGCAGAATATACAAGGTTGAACTTCTGCTGGCCGAGGAGCGCCCCCTTTCTTTTTCATAAATCATAAAGTCCTCTAAATCCTGTAAAACAATGTCCTCTAAATAGACCAGCCCGTTATGTTTCGTCTGTAAATATTCATCAAACTTCCCCAGCTCCTGGATGTAACAGGCAATGGTTGATTTAGAACGGTCAATCATGGTGATGTAATCCCTAAAACTCTTTATTGCTTGATTTAGCAGCATCCTGCTCCTCCTTCCCTTTTGGTAGTAGGCATATTAAAATAGACCGGCCCTTATATCAAGGCATATCTCACTAATTATTAGCTATAGCCCTGACTTATGAAAATAAGAAATAGTGGGCAAAAAAAGGGAAGCCCTGAGCAGTTAACTCAAGGCTTTTCATAGATCATAATGGTAGCATCGAACCCGGCGGCCTTTAATCTGGCCACCTGTTTTTGAGCATTATCTCTTATGGCATAGGAGCCAGCCATTACCCGGTAAAGGATCTGCCCGCTATCTGGTGCTGTTTGGGATGTCGGAGGTGGGGTGGTATAGCTGATACCCAGTTGGGATAGAATCGCTCTTGCCAAGGCTATAACAATCTCTTTTCTTTTGCTGTCGAATAATTGATTGTCCAGGCTGTTATCTAAAAATCCTGCCTCCACCAAAACCGCTGGGGATCTGGTCTCGCGTAGCACATGAAAATTTGCCCTCTTAACACCCCGGTTTACAAAACCGATCCCCACCAAGGCCTTCTGTATCTTCTCCGCCAATTGAACAGACTTTGTGCTGGGGGCAGTATAGACAAAAGTCTCCACTCCCTTGGCCTGTTCCGGCTGAAAAGCGTTTCTATGAAAGGAGATGAAGTAATCACAGCCATCTTTATTGGCAAGGCTGCTCCTCTCTGCTAGGCTAACGGCCCTATCGGTAGTTCTGGTTTCACTTACTTCTACCCCATGCCTACGCAGCTCAGTAGCCACCGCCATACCTAATGAAAGATTGTCGTCTGATTCCTTCCTTCCTTTATACACAGCCCCTGGATCATTCCCCCCGTGGCCATAATCCAAGCATATTTTAGCCATCTTTCTTCTCCTCCTTTAACTCCATAAAAACGGCTTTTAGCTTTTCCGGGACTGGTAGGCCAAGTAGCGCCGAGTTCTCCAAAATACTCAGGCCCTCATTGGAGAGATAGAAGAAAATAACTGCTGTCCGCACAGCGCCACCTTTTTCAATAACGTAGCAGTCGATAATATGACCGATGCCCACCAGAGAAAAAATGAGCAGTTTTCTAAAAATACCTTTAAAACCGATATCGCTGGAGAGCCTTTTTTCCACGACAGCCAGCATTACCCCGGTGATATAATCGAGAACCACGAAAGTCACCAGCGCATAAAGCAACCCGTCCAAGCCCCCTAAGAACCAGCCGATATAACCCCCTATGGCGGCAAAAATCAGTTGAAAGGTGGTAACAAAATCTTTCAAATCTCCCTCCTCCTTTTCCATAAAAAATAGCACCTCTTTTGGGTGCATAGATGTGGTATTTAGGAAACAACCAACCAGGGCAACTTCTCTGTTCATGGAATCAAATTTCCACTGTTGTTACCCCACTAGCTCCAAGCATGGCCGCCAACCATTAATTGATGTCTTATTCTCAGGGGTGCTGCCGATAAAACCCGTGATACCTTCTCCACCCCGCAAGGTGTATAAGCCTCCCTGAACCTCCTGGCACCAGGAACGATGACCGTTGCCTGTTCCCACATGTAAATCTGTATCATTAAAGCTATCCCAATTAGGCGATTGGTCTTTATGAACCCCATACATTAAAACATTCCATTCACCACCACCAGGATGTTTACCGCCAGTTAGTAGCCTGACCTTATAGGTAAACCCACCTATTACCACTGTCTTATCCCCAAATACAGCCCCCACAGCGTCAATTTGATCCCAAGCGATGGAATGCCTCAATGTTTTTTTAGCCACAAACATTATCTTGTTATTTTTTACCCATTTCAACCATCCGGCGTCGGAAAACTGGCTTGTACCAGCAGACAGACCTATTGCCTGTGCCAGGCTAGCGCCGGAAATCAATTGGCCGGCCGAAACGAAACCAAAATATCCCTCATTCATGCTGCCTGCAGCCAGGTAGCCAGGCCCCGGTGTGCCCCAATGATCGTCTGGGCCGGGAACCAGAGTGCCGGTTATGCCAAACAGGGTCACCCCCTGTCTAATATTTTCTGCTAAGAAATTAGCATCGCTAAGCTGCACACTATTTCCGGTTGCCCCGCTGTAGTAGCCGGGTTGGGGTCTTAGCCTTAGGGTCGTACCGCTAACGGTCCCTCCTTGAGCGGTTACATGACCGATTCTGTTAGGCATAGTGCCATTAATTTCACCTGCATCCGTAGAAGCCGTTTTACCAGAGAGAAGGTCAGATGCAGTGGCGTTACCCGATGCCCCTTCACCCTGTAAGATAAAATTTGCGCCGTTGTACCTTAGTGTATAAATGCTACCCGCTGTTAGCTTACCGGCTGGCAGGGTATTGCCCCTGGGATCCCTAATGGATTTAGCCCCAAGGTTGCTAATGTTAATGGTTGATGCCCCGCTATTGGTGACATTAATTTTTACTGCCACAGCCATGCCTTCAATATAATTTGTCGGTGCCGGGCTAAGGGTAGCGGCATAAGTGTTGGCCGAGCCTGTGGTAACAGCAAAGGGGATTTGCAAAGTATAGTCTTTTAAATGTTCGTCTAACGTCTCCTTGTTAATTAGGGCGACATTACCATTGGAATTTCCCACAAAAACTTCCTTCGTATCCGTGCAAAGAGCCGGTTCACCCACATCCAAGGAAGGAAGATTTGCTTTTAGCCCCCGCCTGATTTGAATCTTGTTTGCCATTTATCATCACCCCCTTAAAATGTCCCACCATCTATAGCGCCGCTGGCCGGGATATACCCCAAAGACCTCACATAGGCCGTGGTAGCAATCCTAGTGGAATTATCCTCGGCACCCGGTGTTGGAGCCTTGGGTGTACCTGTAAAATTGGGGCTATTGATATCAGCCTTACCGTTCCAGCTAGCCTTTTCTGTATCAGAGACGAAGCGATGGGTAGCACTTTGGGTAATTATGGTCGCCGGATGGCTGGCCGGGTGAGTGTAGTTATTGGCCCCCGCCGCTATCCCATCAAGCTTAGACTTATCCTCTTTGGCCATTAAGCCATCAAGATTCCCCGTTACCTTGGGAATTGCATTAGCTGAAATGGCAATCCATGCCGTGCCATCAAAACGATAGGTGTAATCTGTATCCTTCACGTTGACCGTCCAACCATCGTCCGGATCAGGATAAACCGTGGCGATATCAGAAAATGTATCTACAGATTCCTTCCAATCAATGTTTGTTTCTAGGGTGGAAAACTTGTTATCTATTTCCGTCTTAGTGTATTTATCTGCCCAATTTTCTTTATCCTGAGTTGTAACATGAAGGACAATGTTTCCCGTATGATTTTCAAGGGCGGTATTGAGTCCGGCCAAGGTTTTTATCGGAGCATCATACCAGTTGCTTTTACCGGTGATATCTTTAATTACTTTGGCCAGAAAAGAGAAAAGCTGCGTCAGGGTCCCCGTATTAGAAACCGCTATTGCAATCCCCTGGTCTATTGTCCTTTTACCTATTTCCACATCTGTTATTTCAGCTGCTCCTACCCCGGGGTTAATTAATACCTTATCTGTGCCATCCCCTACATAGAGTTTTCCTGTATCTAAAGTAAAAGCAGGTTCACCAGCCTCAAGAGTTAAACTACCTAAATTAGCACTTTGACCTCTTTTAAGTTTGATGGTCGCCATAACTCGTCCCTCCTTTAAAATTTTCCGCCATCTGGAGAAAAGTCAACATAGTCTTCAAAAAAGTCCCCGGCATCAATGGGGATAAACCCCAAATTTTCCTGCAGCCATCTGACCCGGTTTAAGAGTTCCCCTGCTTCCACATCACCGATGAGGCTCTCTATTTCAGCCAAATAACCTTCAGCCAAGGCCTTGTACTCTTCTTGCTTATCAAAAAGGCCTTCCTCAAAAGCAGTTGTGGTTGATAGAAACCAACTATTCATATCGTTTAGCCACTCTGCCTTAGCCTCCTCATATTCTGCTAAAAAGCTATTGAGCCCGGCGTCATACTCATTGGTCCTGGTATTAAACCAGTCCAAGTATTGATGAAAAATAGCAGTAGTATCGGCCTGCAGTAGTGAATTCACTATGCCGCAACACTCCGTATCAAGCCTGGTGTCCGTGATGTCCGCCTCTTTAATTTCATAGGCCCCTTGGTCAACATAAACATTAGCCAAACCCAGCTCATAAATATCTGCCGTCCGTTCTAAATTCGGTGGACAGGGGGCCGCATCCGGTATTCCTTCCTTTACATAAATCCTGATGTTTCGCTCTATCTGGCTCCAACGAAGGACAACCCTATCCACCCGGGCCTTTACACCATGGGCAGTAGGCACAGTTAAAATAAGGATGTCGGTGTTTTCATATAAGTAGCCGTTGATATAGCCAGTACCAATGTCAGCCTTGATCTTCATCCTGTCGTGTGCGGCAATCCTTAAATTATCCGCCGGTAAGGGAAATACGCCATTGGTAATAAATTTAGAAAAATAACCGGCAAAAATCTCTGCTTTATATTTCCTGTCCCCGGCCACCGAATTAAAAAATGCGCTACGCTCCATTAAATCACTCCCTTCAGACGCTCCCCCAGGGTAGGCAAGGGGTCACCGAAAACTAAATCAACATGAAGCCCATTTTCGTCATAGGTTTCTATTACCTCTGTAATCCTTAGCCTTTGGGAAAACCCTAAAAGGCTAGACTTTACAGTGACAACATCCCCCAGATCGAAATCCTGCCGGTAAATTAAATTACTGTTGGTATTTGCAACGGCGTCAAAGCTCACCCTTCTACGCCTTTCAAACAGGCTTTCGTTTCCCCTTTCCACGAGGGCTTTAAAATAGTCCTCCTCTGTTTCATACTCACTAGAGGACAGATCCCGGGCATCCACAAAAATTTCACTCCGCTCCAAACCCGCAGAATCACCCGTTGTAATAATCCTCCTGGCGAGACCTTCGCCTTCGCCGCCAATTTTGGCCACGTTAGCGAAATTCAGGAGACTATCAGCATAGTTTTGTGAAAGGAGGTTTTCAAACTCCCGGGAAAAAACGAAGGGTTGTTCTTTGCCCAAATATAGAGACAGCAAGACAACGCCATCTTTCAGGATCCCTTTAAACCCCACCGCTTCAAGTCGGCAAAGATCGGTTACTGCCATAAGTAGGTTCTGAAAACTGATCTGTTTTTGCACATTTTCCCCGACGCTGATTTCCTGATAGTGAAGGTGGGGTATTTTCCTTTTAGGGTCTGCCGGGTTTATGGCATGATTGTTTACCAATTGCCCGATACATAAGCCAATGTCCCCATCTAACACCTCCCTTTCCCAGAGGATCCTCTTTCCCAAAAGCGCCGGAAGAAAGCGGCCTTGAACTGTAACGATCTCCTTTTCCACAGTCTCCACCAGGATAGTTTCTATGATCCCGCCTTCAGCATCATTAACCTTTGCAATGACATTACCAAGGGACAAAAGGGGCAAGTTTTCGGGGGCACATTTCAGGACAAATTCCCCGGATGAAAAATACCTTCTGGTCCAGCTTAAATAAGAATAGCTTTCAATGTAGCCGATCCTTTCATAGTCCTTGTTATAGACATTCAGCACCCCTTACACCCCCAAATAAAGCGGTCTAAAATAGACATTGACCTCCAAATTGTTAAGATTGGTCTTTGCATCATAGCGCAAGAGGTTGGTACCCACGGCCAACTGTAAAAAGTCTGATTCCTGGTCAAGACTGGCAAAGGCATTTGTACCACCTCCCAGACTGGATACCACTTTTTTGTTAGCAAAATGGGTAGTGACCGTGACGATCTCCCCCGGTTGCATCGCCCGCTTGAGCTTAATAAACTTGCCTGACACTACATCTATGAGCAAGGGATCTTCCACCACCCCTTGGGCTATAAATTCAAAAGTAGCCCCGCAGGGCACATTTCCCGTATTCCGAACGGCTATGATTAAACTCTCCTCCCGGTAGCCCAGCTCAATTCCCGTCTCCATTGGGATCTCCAGCTCAAAACTAAAATTGGGATGCCAGCCTGCCAAGAGTGTTTTTATCTCCTCCACTGTTTCAAAGTAGGGGGAGGTGCAGATCAGACTAATAAAAAAAGCCGGTGCCCTATGAATATCGGCTTTAAAAACCGGAGCCTCCTCCACAAGACAAGGGATGCTCAAATCTTTGAAAATGAGCCGCCCTTTATACTTGGGATTAAAAATGTTCAGGAGTTTTTTTCTTAAATCATAGGCCTCCTCAATGGCATCAGCTACAATTCTCCCTTCTAGGATGATGTTTCGCATATCCAGGCTCCCGGAAACAAAAACAGCCCCATCCTGATTAGGGGCCTTGAAGGTAGAAATAATATGTTTGACGGCACTGGTACCATCGATTGCTGTTAAAAAAAAAGGCCTCCCTTGCCCCAAGGTAATACTGTCTTCTTTGTCATTTAAATATTTAACTTCCAACTAAATCACCCCTAAGGCCAATTTGCGGGATGTGTTTTGAAATTCCCGGGCCAGTTCCCTTTCCGAAAGAGGTTTGGGGGATATGATGGTGATGTTTTGGGTAATCCCCTTGCTATAGCCAAGGATCTTGCTTGTTTCCCGGTCATTGTAGATCCTAGCCCCCCGGGGTAGGGCCACCAGCTCCGGACCCAGCTCCCCCACCATGGTCAGCCCGCCGGGGAAGAAGGAGGTGCCGCTAAAATTAGCCGCCGGTGCGTCCCCGCTAACGGTGGAAACTACCCGGGTGATGGATTCCCTGATGTTTTGAACGATACTAAAGACTTTTTCCTTCACACTGGTGGCATTCCATTCCTTGATCTTTTCAATAGCCCCACCGATGGCGCTTTTTACCTTACCCAGACTGTTCACCACCGACTCTTTCACGCTCTCCCAGGTTTCTGCTGCCTTGGTTTTCGTTTCTTCCCAAATGTTAATAAGATTGGTCTTTAAGGCTCCCCACTTTTCAGCGCTAATCACCCTGATCTCTTCCCAACGGTTTTTTACATCTTCTTTGATGGCCCGGGCCTTGGCGGCGATATCAGATTTCATTACCTGCCATTTGCTCTTAATTTCTCCGGTCTCCCAATCCACCTGACTGACGTGTTCCTTGGCCTGAGCTTTGGCTTCTGCTATCACCCGCTGGTGCATCTCCTCGGCCCGACTTATGGATTCATCTTTTTGCCGGGTAGCCTCCTTAATCAATTTATCCGCCTGTTCCTGGGAGATAGTCCCCGCCTCGTCCCTTTGGCGAATGATCTCCTTGATCACCTCGTTGTATTGCTCCTCGGCGGCTTCTATGGCTTTGTCCTTTTGCTCCACACTGTTTTTAACCACCTCGGCTGCTTGCAAGGCGGACATCCTCCCGGCATGCTCCTTCATGCGCTCCATGATGGCCTTGGCCTCGATTTCATTTTCGCTTAACACCCTGATCCCCGTATCCACCATCTCTTGTTGGATGGTGTTTATTTCCTCTTGCTCAGCCCGGGTCAAGGCCTTTTTCTCAGCGGAGGCCGTGTCCAGTATCTCCTTAATCCGCGCTTCCCCATCGGCTATGCTCTTTTTTCTATCCTCATAGCCCTTTTGCATGTTACCTAAAATTTCATTTTGTTCTTCTCTGGACAAACCGGTGCTGCTATGAACAAAGCTTTCAATTTTAGCTAGGGATTCCTGGTGGTGTTTATCTAGGCCCGCTTGCACCTGCTCGGCCATCTTGGAGAAATTGCCGGATATAGTTTCGGCCATCTCCGCGGTAACTTCACCGGCGCTCCAAGAGAGTTCTTTTAAAGCCAAGCTGGCTTCATCGTTTAATTCTAAGAAACCACCGACCGCTTTTTCGGTCGCCTCTGAAATTTCACCTCCAAAAAGCTGAACCGCCGGGATGCTGTCTTTTTGCAGATGTTTATATAAAGCTACACCCGCTGCCGTCAGCCCGGCTATGGCCGCCACCGCCAGTCCTACCGGCCCGGTCAAGACCGTAAAGGCCGTGGCCAAGGCTCCTACCGCCGGAGTAGCCGCCGCCGCTCCCGTGGTAACTACGGCAATCGCTCCGGAAACGGTGGAAAGGGCCCCCATCACGGAGCCGATAACAGTAAACAGCTTACCCCCAATAAGAAGAAGCGGTCCGATGGCGGCGGCCAGGGCAGCCACCTTAACGATGGTTTCCTGGGTAGCCGGGCTAAGATTGGCAAACCAGTCCACCGCCTTTTGCAGCGTCCCCACCAGACTTTGGAGATGGGGGATCAGCAGTTCAAAGATCTGAATGCCTACCCCTTCCAGGGCGGACTTAAGTTTGGTTAGGCCCCCTTGCAGGTTATCTTCCATGATTTCAGCCATCTCTTTAGCGGTGCCGCTGTAGTTTCTAGTGGCGCTGGTCAGCTTCTTGTAATCTTCCTCGCTGGCATTGATGATGGAAAGCATCCCGGCCATAGCCTGTTTGCCAAAGATGGTGGCCGCTTCCTGGGCCTGCTGCTCCTCCGTAAGCCCGGCAAACTTTTCCCTTAATTCATCCATGACGTCCTTGAAGGGAAGCAGCTCACCTTGGGCATCAGTGATGGATAGGCTTAGGCGCTTCATGGCCGCCTGCATCTTGTCGGTGGGATTGGCCAGGTTGGTGATAGCGCCCCTTAAGGTAGTGCCTGCTTGCGACCCTTTAATCCCCGCATTGGCCATTAAACCTAGGGCCAGCGCTGCGTCCTCCGCACTGTAGCCCAGGGAGCCAAAAAGGGGCGCCACATGCTTAAATGATTCGCCCAGCAGACTAACATTGGTATTGCTGTTGGAGGATGCACTGGCCAAAAGATCGGCAAATTCGCCGGCCTGTTTTGCTTCCAGGCCAAAGGCGGTTAAGGCATCGGTGACGATATCCGAAACCCGGCCTAAATCTTCTCCGGAGGCAGCGGCCAGCATCATCACCCCTTCAAGCCCGTCTAACATCTGGGATGTTTCCCAGCCGGCCATAGCCATATATTTTAAGCCCTCACTGGCCTCGGTCGCACTGAACTTGGTGCTGGCACCCATCTCCGCCGCTTTTTCCCTGAGCCTTTCTAGGTCTGCGCCAGTAGCGCCGCTGATGGCTTGCACCTCGCTCATCCCCGCTTCAAAGTCCGAACCCACCTTGACTGCCGCCGCCCCAAGGCCTACCAAGGGTGTCGTTAACTTGAGACTGAGGTTTTTACCCACTGTCTGCATTTTGCTGCCGATATCCTTAAACTTTTGCCCGGCAGTTTCCAGGCTCTGGCTGAATTTATGCCAAACGGAGGATTGTAGCTCGATCTCTTTATTGATCGTTTTCAGATCCCGTTCCATGTAAGCGAGCTGGGTCTTGGCTTTGTTAAGCTTTATTTCCAGATCCTCGGTAGCCTTAGCGTCAGCCCCTTTGGTTTCAATCGATTTTTGGTGGGCGGCTTCCAGAGCCTCCACCTTTTGCCTTTGCAGTTCCGTTTGTTTGGATAGGCTTTCGGATTTCAGTTTAAGCCCGTCCAGTTCTTTGCCGTGTTTACCCATCTCAGCGCTGGCCAGCTTGAATTCCGATTGCACCTTGCGCATCTCCCGGTTTAAAGAACTGATGCCGTTTTGAAAGCCGGTGGAATCAAGCCCAATTTTTACATTCAGTTCGCCGATCTCTTTAGCCAAAGTTTCACCCCCTCCCCGGGCATAAAAAAAGCACCCATCGTTTAGGTGCTACAAAATGCTGTCAATGTAAACCTTTTCATCTCCCCGCTTCCGCCTGAGAAGATGTAGGTAATAGATAACATCCATGGAATCAATTTCGTTTAAGGTCCAGCCCTGTTCTAGGAGTGCCAGATAGAGCCGGTCGATAAATTCCTGGGGATCCATGGCTTCCCCTTTTACTCGTTTTTTCCTTCACCGGCCGTAGCTTCGGCCATCTCCCCCACCACCTGATTGATGCAGCGGGTGATGGTGGGGATTAAGTCTTTGGAGGCCAGCCCGTCATAAACATCATCCCGGCTAAATTGACCTCCAAACAGCTCCACCACATAGTCGATCAGTTTATCTAACTCCTGTGGGGTTATGTTTTCAAAATTGACCTCCTTCGCTATTTCGATGGTTCGCCTTAACATGCGGGCGCTAATAAACCCGGCGGTATAAACTTTATCCTTGCCTTTAATTTTGAGGACAATCTCCATGACCTAACCCTCCGTAATTTTTGCCGCCTCAAAGGTTGATAGGGCCAGCTCCAAAGCGGTCACCGCCCCGTCAACAACTGTTTGGATGGCGCTTTCATCATTTAACACCCCTTGGGCAACCCCTATGGCCGTTTCCAAAGCGGACAGGGCCTCCTCCGGATATTGGCCCTGCTCCGTGCCCTCCTCGGCTTCATCTAAAATATCCTGAGCGAATCCGATTAGCTCCCCAAGTTCCGTTTTGTCTACGGGTATAACGGTGGTATCACCGGGGACTTGCCTGAACCAGGTCCTGGCCCCGCTGAAATCCTCGCCGTCTTCATCGGCCGTATGCTTCCACTGACCATCATGCACCCGAGCCATAAAGGTAAACCTCACCTTGGGGGTTTTATGCTCCACACTATCTTTCTTAGTGGCAAAATCCTCAGCCACCGGTTGGGCCACCCCTTTTAGTAACCAAACATAGCGGTATTTGCCATTGGATTTTAGGCTTCTAAAACCTAAAGCAATATGGGGCGGCACATCGGTAGCCCTTTCAATGAGCACCCCCTTTTTTAGTTCATTGCCCAAAATCTCCGCCCGGATATTTAAGGGGAGATCCGCCGTTTCGATCTCCACATCGACCTTGCCCAAAGTTGATACCGATTCCCACAACTGATCATCGGCGTAAAGTTCCTGGGTGCCCACCTCCGGGTTAATGGTGGCATTGATGGCTCCCACCATGGGCTTGGGTCCTTCGTAAACTAAATTATCCTTGGTATCGACGGTTAAAACAGCAAAATGTAAATCCTTAAGACCCACCTGTGCCATTAACCTAAACCTCCTTTAAAAAGCGCATCGCCTTGTGATATATCTTTAATTCCTCTTCGTAAAGGTCGTAAAAACTTTGCTTAACAAATCCGGCAGCCAGCATCTTCTTATGAACGGCCTCCACCAATTTGCCGTAATCTTTTTTACTCCACACATCCACCTGCACATAGTTGCCGGTGCCGAGCTCCCTATCATCGGCGTAGCCTGCTGGCCGATCCAGATAAGTGAAAAAGGTGATGTAAGTTTGGGCATCCCCGCTGTAATGTTGGAAGCGTACCGGCACCCCTACCCCGGCCAAGGCAGCCATCACCTTTTCATTAATACTCATAGCCCCAACCCCTTTTTTAGCTCCTCCGCTATTTTTTCTACCGCTTCTTCTTTGGAGATTTCATAACCCCGAGCCATAAAGGGGTTGGCCTTTCTTTTGACTGTGCCAAATTCCACAAACTTGCCGTACCAGCCCTTTTCATCGGGACCAACGGCCACCTGCTTCATCCCCCCCCGGGTCCGCACTCCGGAAGTTTTGATACTGTCCTTTAAAGTACCGCTTCTTTGGGGTGTTTCCCCGGCAATTGCTGCCTGCACTAGCTCGCCGGCTGCCCGCAGGGCTTTGTTTTCAATTCGGTTCCCCTGAAGGCCTAATTTCTCTACTACAGTTACTAAATCTTCCATCCCCTCTAACTCCAACTTAGCCACCGGCACCCACCTCCATAGCCTTGATCTCCAGATAGCGTTTCTGGTATTTGATATTATCGATGGCGATGATGTTATAGTGTTTACCCCGGAAGGAAATGCGCATGCTACAGTCCATCCCTTTAAGATAGCGGATGGTAAACTTCACCGTATTTTCTGCCTGGACTGCGGCGGCAGCAAAGTACTCCCGGCCATGCAGATTCGTGACCGCCGCCCATACGGTCCCCACTTCCTCCCAACTTTCAGTTTCAAAACCACTTTCATTGACAAAGGTAGAAAGTCTTTCCAAGGTGATCCTCTGCCTCAAAGCGCCAATTTCCATCCGTATCACCAGCTTTCCCGGCGTAGGTTCCCCAGGATCAGTTTCATCACGTTTATGGTTTCTTTTATCCCGCCGCTTTCTGTTTTGGGGTTATTGTGGGTTCCTTCCCTTTTCTCATACATGTTAGCTACACAATAAAGCAGGGCTTGCCTGACCAGTGCCGGGATTTCGTCAAATTCCGACAAGGGGTATCTCAAGATTTCTTCGCAGATCTCCTGGGCGGTGAAAATAAGGCTAGTGATGAGTGTATCCTCCTCATCACCGTCTACCCTTAAATACAATTTTACTTCCGCTAAAGTTACCGCCATACACCCACCATCTCCCTTTACTAGTCGCTGACCACACCTTCGCTAAAGGTCGCCAGTGCCGCTGCCAATGCTGCCACCGCCGCGTCTACCTGGCTTTGGGTAATGCCAGTTTCGGCGGCCACCTCCTGGGCTGTTTCAACGGCGGCGACAAAGGCACTATAAACCCCTTCCGGATACTGGCCGGGTTCTTCCCCCACTAGCGCATCTTCCAATAGCTCCAGGGCTGCAAGGATAGTATCCTCCAAATCTACTTTATCGGCCCACACAATACCTGTGGCATACAGCCTAGCCAAAAGGAGGTTGTAATCCGCTTTCAGCTTAGCGATTGTATCCGCCTCACTGTCCGCCGGCCCCACCAGCGGCTTTAATTCTTTACCATAAAAAAGGAGCCGGCCTCCTTCAGTTAGCTCCAACTCCCCCTTTACAACCCACTTCTCCCCGCCCTGGGCACTGTAGTTTTTAACATTGCTCATCATCCTTCACCTACCCTTTCATTTGCAAGATCTTGATGGCTTCTTGTAAGATAAGCCTACCATCCACCCGTTGGGTAGTGCGAAAGCCTACCTGGCCGGTAGCGGCATAGAGTTCACTCAAACGCTGGAAGGAACGATCTTGACGATCGGCAATCCAATAGTAACTAAAATCACCAAAGGCGATTACTTTTTCCCCCGGCGCTACACTAGGTACGTAAACAGATGTTTTCACGGGACAATTTAGAATAGTGTCCACTTCCCCCACCTTTAAGGAGGGCTGCCATAGGTACTGGCCCTGGCCGTCCTTAAGTTTTCTAATCTCCTTCACCGTGGTATCGTTGGTGATGAAGACGGCCCGCTTCCGGTAAGGAGATTTTAACGAGTAGAAGAGATCGAAGATCTCATCCATCTTGATGCTGGCTGCGGCTGTGGTCACACCGATCTGCCCGCCATGATCAGCATCGAAAATACCGGTGGGTTTACCCTGCCCGTTGCCGACTAAGAAGGCTTCTTCCTCCTTGGCACCAATACGGCGGCCAAATTCCTTGGCGATATAGCCTTCTAAGTCAAAGACACTGTCGTTTAATAGCTCCTCGGAAACCTTGATCATGGTGGCTACTTTGTAGGCGCCAATGGATACCTGGGTAAAAGTATCATCATCCTCTAAAATGGGGCCCTCTTCCTCTACCCAAGTGGCCATCCCTTTGGAAGCTACCACGGGGATCTTTTTATCTCCGCTGGAAGTTGTGATCACCTTAGCCAGTTGGCGCATGATGTTTTCTGCTTCTAAGGCCTCGATCAAAGTCCGCTCAAACTCGTCCGGAACTAAGTAGCCCCCTTCCGAATCGGTGCCCACGGTCAAAGAGTTTCGTACCTCCAGATCGCTCCGGTTACGCATATGCCGCCAAAAGGCCTCCCTGTATTCGTTGGAGGCCCGCCCTTCTTTTTCCCTTTCTACACCGGGCCTTGACTTTAAAACGGTGCTGGTAGCCTGCGAAAGTTCCAAATCGAGTGCCGCTTGCCGCTCCAAACGTTCGATCTCTTTGCCCAGGTTTACAACCTCAATTTCCATCTTCTCATAGGTAAGGGCATCCTCTGCCGATAGTAGATCGTCCTCACCGCGCCTTTCGTCCAGGAAGGTTTTTGCCTGCTCCCATACCCTTGCTCGTTTTTCCCGCAGCTCCATAATTTTACCCATCATCTTTTCCTCCTCGCTCATTTAATCAACTCCAGCCGTTTTACCAACTGGGTATAGGGCACCCCTTTTATACTATCGGCTGCCCCTTTGCCTTTACTTCCCTCGCCCGGCAGTTTTTGCATTAGCGCATTGACCACCGTCACCCTGTCAAACATAAAATCCGTCACCTGGGGCGGGGCTCCGCTGTAAAGAATCTCGTCGGCAAATTTTAGCTCCACCGCCCGCCCGGCGGAAAACCAGGTTTCGGCGTCCATCATTTTAGAGATCTCTTTTCTTGTCAGCCCCGTCTTATTTTCAAAGGCGTTAATGATGGCCTCCTTAACCTCGATAAGCATCTCCATGCCTTTTTGCATATCCCCTTCTTCTCCCCAAACAAAGGTGGCCGGGTTATGGATCATCAGCATGGCCGTAGGAGACATGAGGACCAGATCTCCGGCCATGGCGATCACCGCGGCCGCACTGGCGGCAATACCGTCGATTTTTACCAATACCTCTCCCGGGTATTCTTTTAACATGGTATAGATCTGGGAGGCGGCAAAAAAATCACCCCCCGGAGAATTAATCCAGACGGTGATATCACCTGTCCCTGCTTCCAGTTCTCTTTTAAATTCCTTAGGGCTTACTTCATCTTCAAACCAGCTTTCCGGGGCAATGTAGCCGTCTAAATAAAGGGATCTGCCGGTTTCGTTTTTAACCCAGTTCCAAAACTTCTTGATCCTTCTCACCCCTTTCTTTGATATAAGCGCCCACATCTTTGAGCTTTAACATGTTGCCGTTGACCATATAGGTGCTGCCCCCTTCTTCTTCCGGGATGGGGTTTAGGTTTTCCAGGCTTCTCACATCATTGGGCGACATGAAGCCATTTTGAATACCGATGGCGTAACCCTTCATGCGGGATTCATAATCCCCCCTTAAAAGACCGTCCACCACGAAGCTGGCAAATAGCTCGCCCTTTTCCCGCCCGGTAAAGAGAGATTTATTAAAAGCCTGCTCCAGCCGCACCAACCAGGGCCTGATGGTATGGACCACAAAGCTGATGGATTGGTGCTCGATATTAGAAAAGGTGGCCCGTTCCAAATTAGCCACCAGATGGGGCGGCACCCGAAAGATACGGCATATTTCTTCAATCTGAAACTTCCTGGTCTCTAAAAACTGGGCCTGCTCCGGAGGCATGCTTAAAGTTTTAACCTGCATCCCTTCCTCCAATACCGCCACCTTGTGGGCGTTTTCGCTGCCCCGGTAGATCTTGTTCCAGCTTTCCCGGATCTTGGCCGGGTCTTTTAAGATGCCGGGGTGCTCCAGCACCACACTGGGCCGGGCATCGTTGGCAAAGAGCCGGGAGCCGTACTCTTCCGTGGCGAGCGCCATACCGATGGCGTTTTTGGCCATAGCGATGGGGGAATAACCCACCAGACCGTCAAAGCTTAATCCCGGCACATGGAGCACTTCATCCGGGCGCAAAAGATAATCCCGGCCATCTTTTTGGTAGCAGTAAAAAAGCTCCCCTTTTTCTGTGCGGCCCACCTCCATCCGGTCCGGGAGCAACGGGTAAAGGGCCACCACCTGCCCCCGCCCGTTTCGGATGATTTGAGCGTAGGCATTTCCCCAAAGTAAAAGATGACCCATCAGTGTTTCTCTAAACACAAATGAAGTCATCTCAGGATTTGGCTCGTCATGGAGCAGGTGATATAAATTGTGATTTACAGCCCTTTCCTTGCCCTCACCCGTTCGCCGGTAGAGATGAAGGGGCAGGGAGGCGATGGTTTCCGATAACACCCGCACACAGGCATATACTGCTGAGGTAGCCATAGCGGTTCTTTCATTGACCGTTTTGCCGCTAGGTGTGGGGCCAAAGAAAAAAGCATAGGCATTTTGCCAAAAGCTGTTTCTGGGGCTGCCCCGGTCTTTAAACAGACTGGACAGAATGGGTATTTTCATACAAAGGGTTTCACCTCCTAAAAACCGGGTATAAAAAAACACAATGAAAGCCGCCACAGAAGGCGACTCCCATCTCATAACCTCAGTCTTCCTGGCTGAAGCCAGTTTGTATTCTTGTGTGAACCTGTACCTTAGATTCTAGGCTCTAAGCCATTCATCATTAAACTTATCCCTAAATTCCTCCATTACATCCTCAAAACGTGTTAGACCCTCTGCTTTCATTTTCTTGGAAAATTTGATTGCATTATCTGTGGCAAGGGCAGACCAAAAGTATTGAACCATCTTTTCAGCACTCAATCTGCTCATTCTTGCTATTGTAAGGTTTACACCACTTTTTATATTGGACGGGGCATCTGGCGAATCCAGAATTGGATCAAACACTTTTTTGTGGAGATAGCGCATTAATTCTTGTTCCTTTGTCATTTTTCCCTCCCCCAATTTCAACTAAAATTATCTAACCTTCCCCGAGCACATATTTGACCTTTTCATCCGAGTATTGATAATACCCTAAATGCCTATCTCTTTGTAACCTACCTATTAAAATATAGGCGGGGATGTTCTGTTCGACTGAAAATCCTTTGATAGAGGATAGCGTAAAATCCTTTTTTGCCACAAAACCCTCATATGCTGCCGGGTCAATCAAGATATTTGCCGCAAACATATCCGCTCGATCCTCCGCCTCACCTTTGGCAAAATCGTAATCAACCAGTTTATCATCAATGTCACCGTTTATGATATGGCCGATTTCGTGGAAAAATGTGAACCAAAATATATCGGCAAATTTACGTCTGGTGGTCATGAGCAAATTAAGGGTACCATCACTATTCCTTTTGATCACACCCTGAACCGGAGCGCCTCGAAAATTTTTTACAATAGAAAACTTGATACCACACTCAGCCAGATAGGTTTTTAATCGGGGCTGGATAGCGGTCACATCTTCAAACATCAGTTCTTTAATCAAAGGGACCTTATCCTTTAATCTGTCAATATCCAACCCTTGCTCTGTTTCTTGGTCCTTGACAATCAAGTCGCACATCCTCAGCCAGGTAAATAAAACAAAAGGATCAATATTTGTTGCTGTGGCTAGACGGTAAGCCCCTGTTTGGGAAATCTGGGGTATCCGAGTTAGGCTGCTAATGTTTAAAAATCTTCTGAGGCTAATGACAAGCATTGGTCCATGGGCTTCCGGTTCTAATATCCTTATCTCTTTTAGATGCTTCACTATACTACTAAGCCTCTTTAGGATCTCAAGTTCCTGGTCGGAAATCCCGTTAATTTCCTCGAAATCTGCTAATTCTTTATCGTAATTGGCCTGCAGATTAACCCAAAAGCTAGCATCAATGCCTAAAGCGTATTCCAGTTTTTTAGCATAGGAAACAGAGATGGCTTTTTGGCAGTTAACTATACTGCTGACATGCGGTTCTGTTACGTCAGTTCGTATGGCAAGCTCCTTCTGGCTCATCTGCCTGTCTTCCAAAATTTCTTTTAATGTTTCTCCCGGGTGAATAATAAATTCACGGGATAAGCCATTCATGTTTTTGGCCATGATAATCCATCACCCCCTCTATAATGACCACATCGCATTCTTTTAACGACTGGGGATCCAAACTTTCCACATCTGGTTTAACAACAAGCCTGATATTACCGGAAATACTGATCCCATAACACCCCTGTAAGTTTTCATACAGCGGGTGGGGTTTTCCAAGCCCCGTATCAAGATAGATACTAAAATTTGCTGCTGCTCTTAATTGATCATGCCGCTTCTTAGCTCCTCTAGCTAAATCATTCCCGATCTTTCTTCTCATTAAGTTAAAATCATTAAAATACCTCTCCAATGATGGTTTTCTGTATTTAAATCTCACACCCCTCATCCCACCCGACTTAACCTTTTAGCTAACTTAACCTTTTGGTTAATTATATTTTAGCCCAAAGGTATCTTTTTTTCAAGGGGTTTCTTTAAAAAAATTATAAAATCAACAGCCCCCGCTCATCATAAATCGAATTATCCCTATTTCCCTCATTCCGGATACACCGATCAAGAGCCATAATCATGGCCACCGCCCCGTCAATCTTCTCCGTTGACTTGGCTTTATCCGGCTTTATATTCCCCGCCGGATCGGTGCGGATATGAATATTATCCATCATCCAAGAAAGCACCGGATGGCCGCCATGGGCGATTTTCCCCTCCAAGGTTAGCTTCATTAGCTCTTTTGTGGGCGGGCTCATATCCTTATATCCCTGGCCAAAGGGCACCACCGTAAACCCGGCACCCTCCAAGTTCTGCACCATCTGCACCGCCCCCCAGCGGTCAAAGGCGATCTCCTTAATGTGATACCTTGTGTTTAAATCCTCGATAAATTTTTCAATAAAGCCATAATGGATTACATTCCCTTCGGTAGTTAACAAATACCCCTGCTGCTTCCAAACATCATAAGGCACATGATCCCGCCGCACTCTTAGTTCTAAGGTCTCCTCCGGCAGCCAAAAATAGGGGAGAACATAGTATTTACCATCATCCTCCACCGGTGGGAATACCAGCACAAAGGCGGTGATATCTATGCTGCTAGATAAATCCAAGCCACCATAGCAGACCCTGCCTTTAAGCCGTTCCGGATCCACCGGGTGATTGCACTTCTCCCAAGTTTCCATGGGCATCCAGCGCACCGACTGCTTCACCCATTGATTAAGCCTAAGCTGCCGAAATAGGTTTTCCTCTGCCGGGTTTTCCTTGGCACTTGTGTAGGCGGCCCGCACCTTTTCAATGTCGATGGTATGATCCAGAGAGGGATTTACCCTATACCAGACCTTCTCATCGCCCCAATCCTCCCCCTCCTCAATACCGTAGATCACCGGATAAAAGGTAGGGTCCATTCTTTTCCCCCTTAGGATATCCTCCGCCTTCTGATGCACCTCAAAGCAGATGGAATTCCGATCCGTTCCGGCGGTAGTAATTAAAAAGAACAAGGGCTGCATCCTGGCATCCCCGCTACCCTTGGTCATCACATCATAAAGCTGACGATTGGGCTGGGCATGCAGCTCATCAAAGACCACTCCATGGACATTAAAACCATGTTTGGTATAGGCTTCCGAAGAAAGCACCTGATAGAAACTGCCAGTGGGCATGTAAACCAGTCTTTTCCTGGAAAGGACCGGCTTGATTCTTTTCTTTAAGGCCGGTGATTGCTCCACCATATCCACCGCCACATCAAACACAATAGAGGCCTGCTGCCTATCGGCGGCGCAGCCGTAAACTTCAGCTCCCCATTCCCCATCCCCGCAGGTAAGATAAAGGGCTACCGCCGCGGCCAGCTCGCTTTTACCATTTTTCTTGGGCACTTCCACATAGGCCGTATTGTACTGCCGGTAGCCATCTTCTTTGACGGTTCCAAAAACATCCCGGATTATTTTATCCTGCCATGGTAGCAATTCAAAAGGCTGGCCATACCAGACCCCTTTAGTGTGATTGAGCAGGCTGATAAATTTAACCGCCCTCTCCGCTTTGTCCTGGTCGAAAAACACTATTTAGGCACCCTCAGTAGGGCGTCCATGGGGTCATCGGGACTTGCCGCCTCTTGATCTACCTTTATCCGGGTTCTGGCAGCCGGTGTCAGCCCAAACTCGGAGCAAAAATCCTTCATGGTTTTAAGATAAGTCTGGGCAATGGATACCTGGGGCACCTGTTGAATATAGCCGGAAGGGGTTTTAAAGATGGTGCCATGTTTCGACAAAAACTCCTCGGCTTCTTTCCAGCGGGCATAGGCCTGGCAGTATCCGGCAAAGGCAGCCTTATCCACCTGGGTTAGAACCCCGATGGTTTCCAAGGTTTTGGCCATCCTTTTCCACTCTTTTTTTGCCTCCGGCTCCAGCCATGACGGACAGCGAGGAGCCTTTCTTTCCGGCTGGGGTTCATTTTTATTGAGCGGTCTTTTACCGGGATTGCCCTCCAGCACTTTTAGGGCGGTAGGTTTCGGTTTCCTTCCCCGTGTCGCCATCGCTTTCACCTCCCATAAAAAAAGAGCCCGTAGGCTCTGTGGCTTCATATTTTAGTCCAATCTATTAGCGGCTCCAGCGCCGGGGCTTTCTGCCGCTTGAGGTTTGAATAAATCTGATCTGGTCAATTCTTGCTTCCTGATAACTTCTTGCCGGGGCCTGATCCAGCCTGTTTTTTTGCTGGATTGTTTCCTTAACCGCCTTGATCAGCCCAAAGCTGAATTCCCCTCGCTCTTCTTCTTTCCTCGCCAGCCTGCCCACCTTCCGGTTGTCAGTATCGTAAAGCCTCTCTATCAGTTCTTCCAAGTTTCCCGGTATTAGCTCCTGGGGCCAGCCTGCCAGTTCTTCCCTTGTTCTTTCTAGTAAGTCTTTCATGTTCGCGCCTCCTATGTGTTTTTGGTAGTCTATATATCACTCAGAACACACATAATAGCAAGGCCATTTGCAAAGATTTATCAGATAAATCCCAAGGAAAAAAGAGCCCGCAGGCTCCTTTTAAACTCCCCGCCTATCTAAGGTTTACCAAGCCGTCTTGATGTCGCCAAAGTTCAGCGGTTTCTTTCACCGGCTGGCACTTGGCAGCATCGGCAATCCAGCGGCTGCCATCATTGTAAAAATGCCGAAGGATTGGATCCCCTGTCCCTTCGTGAAACCCGTCTACTTTGGCGAGGTAGCCGAAGTTCAAAACTGTCTGGCCGATGTGAAATTTGCTTGTCATGATGAAAACCCCCTAAAAGTGATGTGCCTTGCGGCAGGTCTATACATCACTTATAAACACAGGTAAGTCAAGGCTTATTTCCTGATACCCGGAAAATTAAAATCACCTTTTTTGATCGCTTCCCTTTCGGCCTTCTGCGCCAATTTGTAGTCCTTATCTTTCATTTCTTTTTCCTTGCAATCAAGGCAGAGGCAGTCCCGGTTGAACATGGACATGACCCGGCCTGCTTGCAAACTTTGGCCGCAGCGATCACAGTATTTCTGGGAAAAGAATTTATCCATCCCTACCCCTCCCCCGCAGCTTTGCCCTTTTGGGCCCCTGTTTACCGCACCGAAGCCTTCATCCCTACCCCCACCGTTTGGCCTCACTGGAGCCAAAGGGGGTCCGCTGACGGCTTTCTATTAAGGCCTGTTGCAACGGTTCTAGCTCCAGTCCCCAATCCCGGTAACCTTCCTCAATGATCCGGTAGTAACTATCGCTTGGCTCCTGGCACCCTTTGGAGGTCATCACGTAAACAAAAGCCAGGTAAACCTTACCTTGGTCATCTGCCACTTCCACATCTAACTTGTCGTAAAATCTGGGATAGCCTTCATAGCGATCCAGGCTTTTAATATCCCCTTGTGAAACGGTGTAAATCGCCCCCCAAACCATAGACCCTTCATCTTCAACAATGTCGGCTACCCGGTTAAAACAAAGCCGGTATCCTTCAAGTTTGGCTTTGGCCACCGGCTCTGAATCCGGGCAGCGTTCCTGCATCTGCTCCCGGTGAAGGTTACTGCCGTAAGCAAAATAATACATGGGAAAACCCCCTTTCAATAACATCTATCACCCAAAAGGAAGGATTTAGCAAGCCCTATTAATCACCGCTTCTTAAACCGGCAATATCTTTTTTGTCCGCTTCCGCTTGACTTAAACCGAAATGCCTCAAGGCATCTTCTTTTGAAATCTCAACCAAAAACCCCAAATCCACAAATTTGCGGTAGGCGTTTTGGGCCCTTTGCGCTAAAGTGTCCCCCGTAATCTGGACTCCCTTACCGTAAAAGGTCCAAACACTATGGGCCATTTCCTTCATATAATCTTCCACCGTCATGGCCGGGGGCACGAAAGCAAAACTTTTTAGCTCTGCAAACACCCCCAGCGCATCCTTGGCCACTACAACCCGTTCCCCGTCCCTGGTAATCACTCGTATGTACAACCTTCCCACCACCTTTGCCTAATTTGGCCGGGCCTTAAAACCCTACCGCCTGTCGGCCGTTTCTAAAAGCGCTGTCCCCTTCCAGGTTGGCCAGCAGATGCAGCCTGGCTGTTTTAAATTCATCCCCGATCATCCCCAGTCTCAAAAGCCAGGTCCTAAAGGTGTACTTGGGGTTGGTGGTTACGGTCTTCTTGGCGCTGGCGCTTCTTTGGCTTAGGGCCTGGGCACAAACACTTAAACAAAACTGGATGTAAGCTTTGGCTTTCCCGGCATGGGTGGTGCCGTTGAAAAATCTAAACTCCACTGTGGGCCCGTAAAAAACCGAGTGCAGGTTCAGCCCGTGGTAGCGGCTGGAATGATACCGGGCGCTGCGGCGGCCATTGTAACCGGCATACCAGATGTCGGCCAACTGCTCCAACTCCTTTGGCTTTTGGCGATTTAGCTCCACCAAGAAATGGCCGCTTACTCTCTGGCAGTAGCGCTGTTCCCTATCCCTATAAACGTTTAGGGCTTGGTAAATCAAGTCCTCTTTGCTGGCCACAATGTTCACCAAGTTCCTGAGCGTCCGGGCGCTAAATCTATCTTTGCCCACATGTAGGTGAATGGCACAGGTCCTGTTGGCAAAAGCCCCCGCTTCCCTTAAAGCCCTAATGAGCTTTTGCACCGTTTCAATATCCTCGTAGCGGCAGATGGGCGAGACCAGCTCCACCCGGAAGTCGGCCCCGGTTGCTACCCTCCTGCCCTGCCGCTTTGCCTGGGGCCTGATGCTGGAATCGTTAACAATCGTCCAACTGCGGCCATCGCTACCGGCAACCTGCCATTTGTCGTAGCCGCCGCCGATGTAGTGGGCATGGGTACCAAAATGCTCGGCCACCGTTTTTGCCGCCCTCTCCCGGCTGACCCCCGTCAGTTCGATCTCGATGCCAAAGGTTAAATTTTTCATGCCTGTCGACCTCCTGTGTTTTTGGTAGGTCTATACATCACTTACAAACACAGGTAAGTCAAGGCATATAAGCGAAAATTAACGATATGTTCCCCTAAACCTCCCCAAGGCGGCCATTTAAGGCTGCACCGCTTTTTGGAGGCCTATTCCACCTCCACATATTCCATGATGATCCCCAAAGCCTCATGGTAGCTGCCGGAGTTTTGTATCCTTTTGATCATCTCCTCCGCTTCTTCCCTTAAGCCCGCTTTTTTTAATATTCGGCTGGCGATACCCATAAGATTAAAAATATTGCCGTCTTCGCCGATAAGTTTACATTTAGGTTTAGGCATTGACCGCTTCCCCCTTCACCGGCCTTCTAAAAGAACTGTTGCCGGAAAGGTTTTTAAGAAGCACCCTTCGGGCCAGTTTATATTCATCCCCGATCATCCCCAGCCTTAAGAGCCAGATCCGCAAGCTATATTTTTCATTCTCCGTCGGCTTTACCTTGGCGGACACATTTCGTTTCAGCCGCCGGGCGTTTAGGTTGATCAGGCCAAATAGCTTTGTCGCCGCTTCCACCTTTCCTGGATTATCCCCCTCCGGGCCCAATTTAAAGGTGATGATTTCCTTGTCGTAATTGATATCAATGCCGGGGACGCTAACCCCTTCCATGGCCCTTTGGAAATGCTCTAACGTAACCATGGGCTTTTCCTTTAAGGCGGCGATGGTTTTCTCATCCACCAGATCGGTTTTAAACCCCAGCGCCTTTTTAATTAAAGGCTGTCTACTGTAAATAACATGCATCAGATTTCGTAAACTTTGCCCCTGGTAGCCTTCTAGAGGCAACTCCACTTCCAAATTTGTCGCCGTTTCTTCGGCAGCAATTTCCAAGCTCCCTTCCTCCCTTCCCTTTTCCGTAGTTTCCGCTAATAAGGCATTTAGCTCCAGTTCCCGGCCGTCACTATCTAGAATGCGGCCCCGGCGGTCAACGGTGTAATCCCCCACCTGGTAAGCAAAGGTAGGCGCCCCTAGGTAGGCTGATGTAACTTCTAAATGCTCAGCCAGTTTTTTGACCAGTTCTTTTCTCGTCACTTTTAACCCCTCCTGTGGTTTTTTGTATGTCTATACATCACTTAAAGCCACAGGAATAGCAAGGTTTATAGCGCATCTTTATGGGAAATCTTCTCTCCTGCCCTAAGCAAATAGACTTCATCATCTGAGCCTACCTGCTCAATATATCTTTTAACAATCACATCTACGTATTTTTCATCCAGCTCCGCCATGTAGCAAGTGCGGTCCAGTTGCTCGCAGGCGATCAAGGTAGAGCCGCTGCCGCCGAAGGGGTCCAAGACAATGCCATTTGGAGCACTGCTATTTCTAATCGGATAGCCGCAAAGAGCCACCGGCTTCATGGTGGGATGCTCCGCAGACCTTTTGGGCCGATCAAATTGCCAGACTGTAGTTTGCTTCCGATCTGCATACCAACGGTGCCTACCTGTTGGCTTCCAAGCGTAGATGATAGGCTCGTGTTGCCACTGGTAGTCGCTACGTCCTAACACCAAAGAATCCTTTACCCAGACACAGACCCCGGAGAGGTGAAAGCCCACCTCCCTAACAGCGTTTCTAAAATTAAGCCCCTCGGTATCCGCATGGAAAACATAAAGGGCCCCGCCGTCCGCTAAATGCCGATAGATATTTTTGAAAGCTGCGAGGAGAAACTGATAAAAGTCGCCGTCTAGCTGGTGGTCGTTTTTAATGAGCCGCTCCTTTTTACTCCCGGCAGTAAAATTGACATTGTAGGGTGGGTCGGTCACTACTAAGTTAGCCTGCTTGCCGCCCATAAGTATTTCGTAGGTTTCGGCTTTGGTGCTATCCCCGCAAAGTAGCCGGTGTCTCCCTAAAAGCCACAGGTCACCGGGCTTACTGATAACGGGTTCCTTTAAAGCCCCGTCCACATCAAAATCGTCTTCTTTGATATCCTTGTCGTGGATTTGGCTGAACAGATGCTCAATTTCAGCGGCGTCAAAACCGGTGATGCTGATGTCGAACATCCCATCATCCAGCTCGCTGATTAAATCAGCAAGTTTCGGTAAATCCCACTCACCGCTGACTTTATTTAAGGTGATGTTCAGGGCCTTCTCCTGCTGCCCATCTAAATCTACCACCACACATTCTATTTCGGCCTCGCCCTGGTGCCGTAATACCTTTAGTCTTTGGTGCCCCGATACGATATTACCTGTTTGCTTGTTCCAGACGATGGGCTCCACATAGCCGAAGGTCTCCATAGACTTTTTGAGTTTTTCGTATTCGGGGTCCCCCGGCCTTAAATCTTTTCTGGGGTTATATTGGGCCGGGTTCAGTTTTTCTATAGCTATTTTTTCTAGCCGCAACTATTACACCTCCTGGCGGAGAGCCTTCTCCCCGGTGAACTTCTCCCAGCGCTTCACTGCTAAATCGCAATAGGAAGGAGATAATTCCATCCCGTAGCAATTTCGCCCCAACTGCTCAGCAGCTATGATAGTGGTGCCGGAACCACAAAAAGGTTCATAAACTGTGTCACCCATATCGCTAGTAAGCTTTAGGAAAAAGGCGGGTAGCTTTACGGGAAAGATGGCCGAGTGTTTTAAGGATCGGGTATTGCCGGGTATTTGCAGCACATTGCCGGGCCTGGCGATACCCCTTTTAAACTTGCCGCTGACGCTGATGTTGCCGGATTTACCCTTTGATTTATTCTCCTTGCTCGAAACCCTTATGGAGTCTGACTGCTTGCCCACCATCCGCGGTTTAAATTTAATTTTCTTGGGCTTAGTGAAATGGAAGATGTCCTCATACATATCCACCAAATCTAAAGGCAGCGTTTCCAGTCTTTTCTCATCCACTTCTACAAGCTGCACCATCCATTCGATCTTTTCTTTCTTAGTAAAAAAATGTACCGGCTCAAAGTCGTTTCTCAGGCGGTTTGACCAGCCACCGGGCAGCCCCGGTTTGGTCCAAATTAACTGGTCCACATAGCGCCAGCCGCCCTCCACTAAAGCGATGATGGTTTTCATCACGTAAAGGGAGCGCTGGCCATCTTCCACGTGTTCCTTGATATTGACAAAGAAGGAGCCATCATCAGCCAGCACCTGATAAACATTTTGGGCAACTTCTAAAAACCAGCCCGGGTATTCTTCCGGAGGTATGCCGCCATAGTCGTCCTTTCGCTGCATAGCGTAAGGCGGGGAAGTGATGACGCAATTAGCTTCTACCCCATCCATCAGCCTTTCCACATCGGCAAAGTTGGTGCTATCCCCGCAGAGCAACCGGTGATTACCTAAAAGCCAAAGATCTCCCGGTTGGGTACTGGGTTCCTCTGGTGCTTCTTCATCAAAGTCATCTTCCACAACTTCTTCTTTAAAACCTAACAGTTCATCTATCTCCTCGGCATCAAAGCCGGTAATATCTTTTAAATCATCGTCTAAGCCTTTAAGTAACTCGCTCAGCTTGGGTAAGTCCCAATCACCCTTGATT
>Ga0265294_10001994_pt1 | contig 27036 bp, 27 predicted proteins | sample MunlanPumphouse3_FD_192504 | JGI IMG/M metagenome (GOLD analysis project Ga0265294, IMG submission 192504) | Groundwater microbial communities from a municipal landfill in Southern Ontario, Canada - Pumphouse #3 | ecosystem: Environmental > Aquatic > Deep subsurface > Groundwater | place... | reverse complement strand
AATCTTTTACCAAACTTTATGAAAATCCTATTACAGGAGAATTTTTAACAATTATTTGCTTTTTTATAGGAATAATTTTAACAGCCTTCATAGATAAAGTAATTCCAGAGGATTTAAATCCACACGAACCAAAAAGCAACAATCAACTTCAAGAGTTAAAACCAGATACAAAATCTTCACTAATAAGAAATTCAAAGCTAAGAAGAACAGGAATTTTCACAGCAATCGCAATAGCAATTCACAACTTTCCAGAAGGTTTTGCTACATTTGTTTCAGCTTTAGAAAACCCAACAGTTGGTATTACAATCGCATTTGCAATTGCTATTCACAATATTCCAGAAGGAATGGCAGTATCTTTACCAATCTATCACGCAACAGGAGAGAAGAAAAAAGCATTTTGGTATGCAACACTTTCAGGATTAGCTGAACCTCTTGGTGCTGTTGTTGGGTTTTTCTTGATTCTTCCTTTTATGGGAGATGCTACTTTGGCAATTGTTTTTGGAATTGTTGCTGGAATTATGGTTTATATCTCTTTTGATGAGCTTTTACCAGCTTCAAGAGTTTATGGAAACGCTCATACTACAATAGTTGGTATCTCTTTGGGAATGTTTGTTATGGCTATTAGTTTAGTTTTGTTTAAGTTAATTTAAACAGCACTATATTTTTCTAAATTGTACAAAAGTTGTACATTATTTAAATTAAAAACTTCTTTAAACTTAGATATAGCTTTGTAGTGTAACTTTTATTTACAAAATTAAAATTTGTACAACTATAAACAAAAATTGTACAAGCTTATTTAGCTCTTTGTGATATAATTTCCACAAATTCTAAAATCTAATAGGAGAAAAAATGAGTTTATTACAAGAGTATAAAGCACACGAAGCACAAAGAGCAAAAGAGGGTGGATTACCAGGTCTTGCACTTACAGCTGCTCAAACTGCTGAATTAGTAGAGCTTTTAAAAGCAAATAAAGTTGAAGATGCAGAATATGCATTAAATCTATTTAAAAACAAAATCAACCCAGGTGTTGATGATGCTGCTTATGTTAAAGCTGCTTTTTTAAATGATGTTGTTCAAGGTAAAGTTGCATGTTCTGTAATTTCAAAAGTTGAAGCTGTTGAAATTTTAGGAACAATGATGGGAGGATACAATGTACCACCTCTAGTTGAAGCACTAAAAGTTGCAGAAGTTGCAGATGCAGCTGCTAAAGAGTTAAAAAATACAATTCTTGTTTACAACTCATTTAATGATGTAAAATCTTTAATGGATGCTGGAAATGCAAAAGCTAAAGAAGTTATTGAATCATGGGCAAATGCTGAGTGGTTTACAAATAAACCAGCTTTAGAAGAAGAGATTACTTTAACAGTTTATAAAATTCCAGGTGAAACAAATACAGATGATTTATCTCCTGCAACTGTTGCATTTACAAGAGCAGATATTCCATTACACGCAACTGCAATGTTACAATCAAGAATGGAAAAACCTTTAGAAAAAATGGAAGAATTAAAAGCAAAAGGTCACCCTTTAGCATATGTTGGTGATGTTGTTGGAACTGGAAGTTCAAGAAAATCAGGTATCAACTCTGTTCAATGGCATATGGGAAGAGATATTGCTGGTGTTCCAAATAAAAGAACAGGTGGAGTTGTAATTGGATCTATCATTGCTCCAATTTTCTTTAACACAGCTGAAGATTCAGGATGTTTACCAATAGAAGCAAATGTTGATAGTATTGAAACTGGAGATGTTATTACATTAAAACCATATGCTGGTGAAATTTTAAAAGATGGAAAAGTTGTATCTACTTTTAAATTAAGCCCAAATACATTAACAGATGAGATGAGAGCAGGTGGAAGAATTCCACTAATTATTGGAAAAGGATTAACTGCAAAAGCTAGAGAAGCTTTAAAATTATCAGCTAGTGATAAATTTATTGCTCCTGAGCAACCAGCTAACAACGGTAAAGGTTATACTCAAGCACAAAAAATGGTTGGACGTGCTTGTGGTGTTGAAGGTGTTAAACCAGGAATGTATGTTGAGCCAATTGCAACTACTGTAGGAAGCCAAGATACAACAGGACCAATGACTAGAGATGAAATTAAAGAACTTGCAGCATTATCTTTTGGTGCTGATATGGTTATGCAATCATTTTGTCACACAGCTGCTTATCCAAAACCAGCAGATATTAAATTAAGACATACATTACCAGATTTCATCAACTCAAGAGGTGGAGTTACACTTAAGCCAGGTGACGGTGTTATTCACTCATGGTTAAATAGATTATGTTTACCAGATACAGTTGGTACTGGTGGAGATTCTCATACAAGATTCCCAATTGGTATATCTTTCCCAGCTGGATCAGGTCTTATTGCATTTGCAGGTGTTACAGGTATGATGCCTTTAACTATGCCAGAGTCTGTTTTAGTTAAATTTAGTGGAAAAATGCAACCAGGTATTACTTTAAGAGATTTAGTAAATGCAATTCCATATTATGCAATTAAACAAGGATTATTAACAGTTCCTAAGAAAAACAAAAAGAATATTTTTGCTGGAACAATTGTTGAAATTCAAGGTTTACCAGATTTAAAAGTTGAGCAAGCGTTTGAATTATCAGATGCATCAGCTGAAAGATCAGCAGCTGCATGTTCTGTTCAATTAAACAAAGAGCCAATTATTGAGTATTTATCTTCAAATATAGCTTTAATTGAAAAAATGATTGAAGAGGGTTATGAAGATTCTAAAACTCTTCAAAGAAGAGCTGATAAAATGAAAGAGTGGATTAAAAATCCAAAATTACTTGAGCCAGATGCTGATGCTGAGTATTTAGCTACAATCAATATTAATCTAGATGATATTAAAGAGCCAATTTTAGCTTGTCCAAATGATCCAGATGATGTTGCAACATTATCAGAAATCTTAGCTGATGACTCTAGACCAAAAAATATTGATGAAGTATTCGTAGGTTCTTGTATGACAAATATTGGATTATTTAGAGCATTAGGAGAAGTATTAAAAGGTGAAGGTGTTGCTAAAGCTAAACTATGGGTTGCTCCTCCTACAAAAATGGATGAGGCACAATTAACTCAAGAGGGTTACTATGCAGCATTTGCAGCAGCAGGTGCTAGAATAGAAATTCCAGGTTGTTCATTATGTATGGGTAATCAAGCACAAGTTAGTGAAGGTTCAACAGTATTCTCTACAAGTACAAGAAACTTTGATAACAGACTTGGTAAAAACTCAAAAGTTTATTTAGGTTCTGCTGAAGTTGCTGCTGTTGCTGCACTTTTAGGAAGATTACCATCTGTTCAAGAGTATTTAGATATCGTTGCTAAAAAAATAAATGATAGCAACAAAGATGGAGTTTATAAATACCTAAACTTCCACCAAGTAAGTGCTGATCACTTAACAACTCTTTTAACTTCAAGATAATTGAATATAAATATATAAAAAGAGATTTTCTCTTTTTATATAAACTAAACTTCACAAAACCACAAAATAAGCAATAAATTGTTAATATATCTTTTTTAAATAAAGGATATTTTTTTGAATAAACTATATTATAGTTATGAAATGTGTAAAGAAGATACTCAAAAGTTAGTAGATATTTCTAAAAGTTTTCAAGCAGATGCATTTTTAAGTGTTGCAAGAGGTGGATTAACTCTATCTCATCTTATGTCACAAGCAATGAACCAAAGAGATGTTTTTACAATAAATTCAATATCTTATGATAGAAAAAATCAAAAAGATTCTATAGAAATTTTTAATATTCCAGATTTAAAATCTTACAAAAAAGTTTTGATTATTGATGATATAGTTGATAGTGGTAAAACTATGATAGAAATTTTCAAAATATTAAATGAAAAATTCCCAAATACAGAGTTTAAATTAGCTACACTTTTTTATAAAACAACAGCTTTGATAAAACCAGATTTTTATATAAAGCAGACAGATATTTGGATTGAGTTTTTTTGGGAAGTTGATATACAAATTAAAGAAGAGAGATAGATATGATTTTTGATAGACGAGCTAGAATTTTTTTAGCAATTACAGCTTTACTTATGGCAAGTGCAATAGCTTTTGGAGCTTTTGGAGCTCATGGATTAAAAAAGATTTTAACTGCAGAGATGTTGAAAGTATTTCATACAGGCGTTGAATATCAGTTTTATAACACTTTTGGATTAATGTTTGCAACTCTTTTATCAATGTTAAGACCATACAATAAGAATTTAAAAGTTGCTCAAGTCTTAATTTTAATTGGAACACTTATTTTTAGTATATCTTTATATCTTCTTACAATTTTAAATCTTCCAATTTTAGGAGCAATTACACCAATAGGTGGAACTTTACAAATTATTGCATATGTTCTTTTGGCTTATGCAATATTAAAAGATAATCAATAAAAAGGAGAAAATAAAAATGGCAGTAAAAGAACATTCACTAGATATTTCAGCAAAACTTGATATGCAAGAGATGAAAAATGCAGTTATTCAAGCACAAAAAGAGATAGATAATAGATACGATTTCAAAGGTATAAGTAAAGAGATAGATTTAAATGTTGGAGCAAAGACTTTAACTCTTGTATCTTCAAGTGATAATAAAATTGATGCAATGTTAGATATTATGATTTCAAAAATGAATAAAAGAGATATAAGTATAAATTCACTTGAAGAGCTAAAAAAAGAGGATAGTAGTGGTGGAAATAGAAAATATAGTTACAAAATAATTGATAGTATAGAAAAAGATGAGGCAAAAAGAATTCAAACAGAGATTAAAAATTTAAAACTAAAAGTAAGTGCTGTAAATCAGGGTGATACTATAAGATTGACTGGTAAAAATATTGATGATTTACAAGAAGTTATGAAACATTTAAAAAGTTTAGATTTGAAAGCCCCATTGGTTTTTGATAATTTTAAATAGTGGATTTTTATGAATAATATTATTGAAGATTTAAAAATAAGTCCGCTAAAAGAGACTAATTATATAAAACCTTTAAAAGTAAACTTTACTTTAAATGGTATAAAAAAGAGTTGGGAAGCAGTAAGAAGCCATGATAGTGTAGCTGTTTTACTTTATCATCAAGAAAAAAGAGCATTTTTATTTGTAAAGCAATTTAGAATTCCTGTTTATTTAAATGACAATAATATTAAATATACATATGAGCTTTGTGCTGGACTTGTTGATAAGGATAAATCTATTGAAGAAATAGCTATAGAAGAAATAGATGAAGAGTGTGGATATAAAGTTGAGCTTGAAAATCTTCAAAAAATAACCTCTTTTTTTACAAATGTTGGAATAAGTGGCGCAAAACAGCATCTATATTTTGCAACAATTTGTGAAAATCAAAAACTGCATAGTGGTGGTGGAATAAATGATGAGCAAATAGAGTTATATTTTTTAAATGTAGATGATATAGATAATTTTATTTTTGATGAAACAAAAGCAAAAACTCCTGGATTAATTTTTAGTCTGTATTGGTTTTTGAAAAATCAAAAAGAGTTGGAATTAAAATGAAGATTTTGATTTTATCTCTATTTGTATTTTTAAACTCATTTGCTGAAGAAAATCCAAATGATATGGATATTAATAACTCTTTTATTACTAAATATGAGTATGGAAAAATGTTATATAACAACCCTAGAGGAATAGGGTGTAACAACTGTCATGGAGATGATGCAAGAGGTAAAAAACTTGTTGAGTTTAAGCATGTTCAAAATCAAGAAGAGTATTTTTGCTCTTTAATTGCTCCTGATATAAAATATGTAGAGTATGATGTTTTTTCAAAAAAAGTTAATTTGAAAAAAAATGATAATCTTAAATTTGAAAAAGATCAAGTTTGTGATAAATTAATCTATAAAGCAAATGTTATGCCAACATATTTTATGGTTGAAGATGAGATTGAAGCAATTTATTACTATATTCAAAATATGAAGTAGATAAATATAAAAAATAGTATTTTATTTAACTATTTTTTCACAAATATGTACTATTATTTTAAAATCAAAATCTTAAGGAAAAATATGTCTATTTTTAAAAAAACTTCAACTATCTTTTTTATTTCTTTAGTTTCAATCTTTTTTGTTTCTTGTAGTTCTAAAACTCAAGATATAAATGAGATAGCTGTAACTGAATGTACAATTGCAGGAGCAATTGCTCCACTTTGGGCTTGTGGGAACTATAGTGAAGAGAACAGATTTGTAGCAGTTGGATCTGCTCCTATGTCAAAATTAGGGCATGATTTTAGTAGAAGAGAAGCTTTAGCAAATGCTAGAACAAATTTAGTAAATGATATAGAACTAGAAGTAAAAAACAAAGTTGAAAGCTATATGAATTCAACAGGATTAAAAGAGAGTGAAAGTATAGAAAGAGTTGTAACTATGGTATCAAGACAAACTTCATCTATGACTTTAAAAGAATCAAAGCAAATAAGCTCTTGGGAAAATCCAAATGATAATTTTATATATATTTTAGTTGCAATTCCAAAAGCAAATATAGAAAAAACTATAAATAGTGAAGTTCAAAAAGCACTTGATTCTTTAGATAAAATATAGGAAGAATTATGAAAATTTTATCTATATTTTTAATTTTTTTATCAATATTTTTTAGTGCTTGTTCTTCAAAAGATAGTACTTTAATAGATACAAAAACACAACAGCAAAATGCAAAAGAGGCTTTAAGAGGATTATGAGATTAAAATCAGCACTTTTTTTTATAATTGTTGTTGTTTTTATCTCTGGATGTAGCCAAAAAGTACTTATAAATAGTACTAAACCAGCTATTATCGATAGAGCTTCAAATACAAAAAAGATTGCAGTTCTAAAGTTTGAAAACGACAATGTAGGACTTTCTACAAAAATAGAATCAGCAATATATAGTGTAAAAGTAGATGATAAATCATATTTTACAGTTATTAGTAAAAATAACAGAGAAAATATTTTAAATGAACAAAAATTTCAATATTCAGGACTTGCAAACAAAACAAACAGTGTTGAAATAGGAGAACTTTTAGGTGCTCAAGCATTAATTAGTGGAAAGATTGAGAGTACAAATGTTCAAAGAGATAACTATTATGAAACAAGATATAGATGTGTTGATAGAAAATGTCAATATACACAAGAGTATAGAGTAGCTTGTACAAATGCAAAGTATTCATTAATAGCAAATATTTCAATGATTGATGTACAAAAAGGTGATGTAATATATACAAATAATTACACAAGAAATAGAAGTTATAAAAAGTGTTCAGATGAAAGTGGTGGTTTACCTCAAGCAAATGTTGTTTATGACCTCTTCGCAAATAGTATTGTAGATGAATTTTTGCCATATATTGCTCCTACAAAGCAAAGTTACTATTTAGAACTTCTTGATGAACCTGATATTTCATATACAAAAGAGCAAGATCTTCTTTTAGAAAATGGTTTAGAGTATTTGAAACTTGGAGAGTTGGATAGAAGTATGGAGATTTTTAGTAAACTTTTGGATTCAACAAATGATAAATGTTATGTTGCTTCTTATAATTTAGGTGTTATAAAAGAGAGTTTAGGAGAGTATGAAAATGCAAAAGAACTTTATAATTTATCAGATAAATTAACACTAAAACCAAATAAAACTGTAATAGAAGCCATAACTAGAATAAAACAGAGAATTGAAGAAAGAAATAGATTAAACAATCAAATAGAAGCTGAAAAATGAAATATTTATTACCTATATTTTTTTCAATTTTTTTTGTAGCTTGTTTTGGAATAAACAAAGATGAAATTTCACAAAATAACTCTTTAAAATATCCTTCTTGGTACTTAAACCCACCTTTAAATGAGGAAAATATACTTTATGGGGTTGGAGTTGCGAATACAAAACAAGAGGCTATTTTAAATGCTTTAGATGATTTATCTTCAAGATTAATGCTAACAATACAATCAAATCAAGAGATAAGTTTAAAATCTTTTAGAGATTATAGAGAGTATGTTTCTAAAACTACAACTTTTAATATAAATACAAAGAGTGAAAAATTAACTTTTAAAGATTATAAAATCGAGGATTTTTATAGTTTTCAAAAAGATATTTTTTATTTGATTAGTATAAAAAAAAGTGATTTAATAAATAGTTTAAATAGTCAAATATCAAATCTTTATGATGAATATGAAATTTTAAAAAGAAGCAATGATGATATTTTGAGTAAAAATATAAAATATAAAGAGCTTTTAGAAAAATTTTATATTAATCTAAACAAAGCAGAACTTTTAGAGAGTTTACAAAATAAAAATAAGAGCGAAAATAGATATATAAAAACTATTCAAAAAATAGAAGAAGAGATAAAAAATAGTATTTCAAAAATAAGTTTTTTTATAAAAAGTGATGATAATTCAGAAATTTTTAAAGAAGTTTTTAAAAATAGCTTAAACAAAAAATCATATAAAGTTGTAGAAAAGAAAGATATTGAAAATGTTTATGAGATAGATTTGAGTTCAAATCAAAGTAAGATTAGACCATCTGGTTTTTTTATTATTGAAAATATTTTAAATATTAAAGTAAAAGATAAAAATAATAGACAATTATCTAGTAAAACTATTGAATTAAAAGGTGCATCATCAAATAACTTTGATGATGCAAAGATTAATCTAATTCAAAAACTAAAAAAATATGAAGAGCAAAATAGTATTTTGCCATTTGAATAAGTAGTCCATATACAAGGGCTTTTTTGATATAATCCAAAAAAAATATAATTTAAAAGAGAAAATATGAATGCAATAACAAGAGTAAAAGAAGCAATAGAAGAGATAAAAAAAGGCAATATGGTAATAATGCTAGATGATGAAGATAGAGAAAATGAGGGAGATTTAGTCTATTCAGCAGCATTAAGTACTCCAGAACTTGTAAACTTTATGGTAACTCATGCCAAAGGTTTGGTTTGTGTGAGTGTATCAAGCGAAACAGCAAAAAGGCTTGAACTTTTTCCTATGGTTTCAAATAATACATCATCATATGAAACAGCTTTTACAGTTTCGGTTGATGATGTAAATGCAGCTACTGGAATTAGTGCAATTGAAAGAGATAATACTATTAAAATTTTAGCAAATCCAATATCTAAAGCTATAGAACTTGTAAGACCAGGGCATATATTTCCACTTATTGCAAAAGATGGTGGAGTATTAGTTCGAACAGGTCACACAGAAGGAAGTGTTGATTTATGTAAGTTAGCTGGGCTAAAAGGTGAAGCTGTTATTTGTGAAATTCTAAAAGAAGATGGAACAATGGCAAGAAGAGATGATTTAGATATTTTTGCTGCAAAACATAATTTAAAACAGATTTATATATCAGATTTAGTTGAATATAGACTTGCAAATGAAACTTTAGTTTGTGAAGTTTCTAGTACTGAGATTTTATTCTTTGGTAAGGAAGCTATAAAAAAAGAGTTTAAAGACCATCTTGAAAATATTCATACAGTTATTCTTTTTGGAAAAGAAGAAGATGTAAATCATGTAAAATTTCATACAATAAGACCTGATATTAAAATATTTTTACATGATAATAAACTAAACTCTATGTTAAAAACTATAAACTTTTTGCAAAGTAAAGGTGGAGTTTTAATATTTTTAAATAACTCAAATAAAAATCAGGAACTAGAAAAAAACTATGGAATAGGGGCTCAAATACTAAACTCTTTAAAAATTAAAAAAATTAAGCTAATGACAAGTGGAGGAAAACACTCTTTTGTAGGGCTTCAAGGTTTTGGTTTAGAGATTTTAGAAGAGATACAAATAGAGGGATAAAAAAGATATGAATACTATTTTAAATAGTGTTTGTATCTTTTAGTAAAATTACATAAAAAAAGCTAAGGATAAAAATCCTTAGCTTTTTGCTTATCTAAAACAAAATTTTATTATAACTGTGGACCAGCAGCTGTAAAATCATATTCACTCTCAAGAGTTAAATATTTTTTAAAGTTTTCTATATACATCTCTGCTAATTTTCTTTTTGCTTTGTCATACTCTAGTTGGTCAGACCATGTATATCTAGGAGTTAATACATGAGTATCTACGCCTTTTAGTGTTTTTGGAATTTTTATATTAAATATTGTCATATTTTGGAATTCAGATTCATTTATAGAACCATCTAAAATAGCATTTATACAAGCTCTTGTATTTTTAATACTCATTCTTTTTCCAACACCATAAGGACCACCTGTCCATCCTGTATTTACTAAAAATACATTTACATTGTGTTCATCTATTTTTTTACCTAAAAGCTCAGCATAAACAGTTGGGTTTAGTGGTAAAAATGCCTCTCCAAAACAAGAAGAGAAAGTTGCCATTGGCTCGTTTATTCCTCTTTCCGTTCCTGCTACTTTTGCAGTATAACCACTTAAGAAGTAGTACATAGCTTGTTGTTTATCAAGTTTTGCAACTGGAGGTAAAACACCAAAAGCATCAGCACATAGGAATATAATATTTTTTGGATGCCCACCTCTCATAGATGGAGTGTGATTTTCTATATGATCTATTGGGTAAGAAACTCTTGTATTTTCTGTTTTTGATTTATCAGAGTAATCTACAACTCCATTTTCATCTGCAACAACATTTTCTAAAATAGCACCTTTTTTAATAGCACCAAAGATTTCAGGCTCACTTTCTGGGTCAAGGTTAATTACTTTTGCGTAACAACCACCCTCAAAGTTAAATACTCCGTTATCATCCCAACCATGCTCATCATCACCAATTAAAGCTCTATTTGGATCTGTTGAAAGTGTAGTTTTTCCTGTTCCAGAAAGTCCAAAGAATAGTGCAGTGTCACCATCTTTTCCAATATTTGCAGAACAGTGCATTGGAAGTTTTCCTTCTAGTGGAAGCCAGTAGTTCATCATAGAGAACACACCTTTTTTCATCTCACCAGCATACCAAGTTCCGCCAATAATCGCTTCATTGTCTTCAACATTGAATATAACATAAACTTCAGAGTGTAAACCATGACTTGCATAGGCCATATCAACAGTTTTACAAGCATTATATATAGTAAATTCTGGTTTAAAGTTTTCAAGCTCTTCTTGAGTTGGCAGAATAAACATATTTTGAATAAAATGAGCTTGCCAAGCAACTTCAGTAATAAATCTTACTGCTCTTCTTGAGTCTAATGAAGAACCACAAAAAACATCTGTTACAAAAATATCTTTGTTGCTTAGTTGTTTTTTTGAAATTGCAAGTAGGTCAACATAAACATCTTTTGAAACTTTTCTATTTATATCTCCCCAAGCAATATATTTATTTGATGGGTCTTGATTTACAAAGAACTTATCTTTTGGACTTCTACCTGTAAAAATACCAGTATCAATCATCAAAGCACCAGCTGAAGAGATTTTCGCCTTCTCGTTTTTTACTGCGAAATCGATTAAAAAATCTACATCCGAATTTCTAAATATCGTACCAATGTTTTCTAAACCTAATGAGTCTTTAATATTAGACATAATTTAAATTCCTATTCTAATTTTTAATGCGAAATTTTATCCAAAAAAATATAAAACTTTCTGAAAGATGAGTAAATTTCACAACAAATTAAATATTTCTTGTTTTTTATAAAAAAATATTAAAAAAAGTAAAGAAATAGTTGAAAAAGATTTCAAAATGTAATATAATTCTCAAAATAATGCAAAAAAAGGATTAAAATGTTTATAGTTGATGATATTCTATATAAGTTAAAAAATATTTTGAAAACTGATAGCAAAACAAAAAAAGTATTTGATAAGGAGTTAGCAGAAGCTTTGGATTTAACTCAAGCAAATTTTGCAACAATGAAAAATAGAGGAAAAATTCCATATACAAATATTTTAAATTTTTGTGCAAAAAGAAAGATTTCTATAAATTGGCTTTTGTATAATCAAAATCCAAACTCTTTAATAGATAGCACAGATAGATACTGGATAAAATATTACCCAACTGTAAATGTAAGTGCTGGTGGAGGTGCTTATGATAGTGAAGATTATTGTGAAAGTTTGGAGCTTCCTGATTGTTTTTTAACTATGTTAGGTGGAAAAGAAAATCTTAAAAATATAGATGCTATAAATGTTGTTGGTGATTCAATGGAACCTACACTAAACTCAAATAATATAATTTTTGTTGATAAAACTAAAAATGATATAAGCAGAGATGGAATCTATGCATTTACAACTAATCATGGTCTTTTTGTAAAAAGAGTCCAAAAAAGAGTAGATGGACTTTTAGATATTATTTCTGACAATAAAGATTATCCTGTCCAAATTTTAAAAAAAGATGAACTAAATATTTTAGGAAAAGTTATTAGTTCATTTGGAAAAATATATTAAAATAGAGCTTGTAATTTTTGAGAGTTTTGTAGAAATTCAAAACTCTCTTGGTTTGTAAAACCTATTAAATAAACACAGTTAAATTTCAAATTTTTTAAAATATTTTTTAAATCTTCTATATTATTTATAATTATCTGTTCTTTTTCATCTAAAAAAGATATTTTATATTTTGAAACAAATATAGTTTTTGCATATTTAAATTCATTTTTTAGATATGTAATTTCTATAGAAATTAAATTTTTATTTGTTTGGCAAATTATAAAACTATCACTTTTCCCACTCTCTATTGGTTCAAAATTTTTATCTATAAATATTGCTTTAAAGTTTGAGTATAGTTTTAGTTTTGAAATATCAATATTTCCTTTAAAAAAATCATAAATATTTAAAAAACTATTTAAATATATTTTTGATAATCTTAATTTTGAGAAATATATATCTTTGTATGAAAAGCTAAGTTCAAATAAAGAGTGTTTTATTAGATTTTTTATATTTTTTTGATCTATTTTTTTTTCAAACTTTTTACTATTTGGATAAATATCTTCTAAAAGCTTTTTATTTTTTGAGATTAAAATATCACTATCTTTAATATCATCAATAAATTTAAAAACTTTTTCTATATTTTTTGAGATTAGAAAAATAGGTTTTGTGTGATTATTTTGATACAGTTTTAACATATCAAAAGTTTCATCATTACAAAAATAAGATTCTATTTGTAAAATAGATAGCTTATATCTAACTATTTTTGCTAAAGCTAATTCTAGATTTTTTACTTTTATAAAAGCAACTTCATTATCAATGACTTCAAAATCTTTTTCAAAAATAACTGCATAAGCTCCATTTGTTATAGCTATTTTTAAATCTTCAATATTTTTTGCAATAAACATATCAGAAGTTTTTACTTTTTTTGCATCACTGCTTATGTTGTTTATAAAAGAGATAGATGGAGAGTTTAGAAGTTCTCCATCAACGATATCAACTATTGAAGAGATTTTCACTAGCTTATTTTTGTACCAATTTTTTTAGGTTTTTCAGGTCTTATTAGGCTTAATCCATTTTCATCTTTGGCAGCAAGTAGCATTCCTTCACTTAAAAGACCCATTAGTTTTGCAGGTTTTAAGTTTGCAACAACACAAGCTTGAGTTCCAACAAGTTCAGATGCACTATAAAATTCTTTTATTCCTGCAACAACTTGTCTTGGGCGATTTTCTCCTAAATCAACTTGAAGTTTTAGAAGTTTTGAAGATTTTGGAACTTCAACAGCCTCTATAATAGTTCCAACTTTAATAGTTGTTTCAAAGAATTTATCAATAGTTATAAGATTTAAATCTCCTAAATCAAGAGCTTCAGGCTCATCTTTTGCTTCATATTTATTTTCATCTTTTTGTAAAACTGTAATATCTGAAACATCTGGTTGAGCTAGTAAAATATCCTCAACTCTTGGGAATAGGGCATCTATTTTTGTGATTTTTACATCATTTAATAGCTCTTTGTTTAATATTAATTTATTATAATTTTGAGTTGATATTTCAATACCTAAACAAGTTGCAATATCTTTTATTTTATGTGGCATTACACTATCAAGAAGTAGAGCAACTTTTGCCATAATGTTTGTAATTAGAGCAACTAAAGCCATAGCTTCATCGTTTTTACCATCTTTTATTAAATTCCATGGTTCATAGTCATTTATAGCTTTATTTCCAATAGTTAATATTTTCCAAATCTCTTCTAGATATCTGTTTATTTGCATATTATAAATGTAGCTTTCTAGTGTTGATATAATAGTGTTTACTTCGTCAAGCTCTTTTTTATGGAACTTAAGAACATCTTTTGAGTTAACTTGGAAATCAAAATATTTACCACTCATTCCCATAATTCTATTTAGTAGATTTCCTAAATCATTTCCTAAATCAGAGTTTATTCTATCTAATAGTGCTTTTTGTGAAAAATCTCCATCTTGTCCAAAAGGAACTTCTCTTAAAAGGAAGTATCTAAATGCATCAAGTCCATAAGCATCAGCTACCTCTTTTGGATTTACTACATTTCCTTTTGATTTACTCATTTTCTCACCATCTCTAGTCCACCATCCATGAGCTGCTATATGTTTTGGTAAAGGTAAATTTAAACTCATTAAAAATGCTGGCCAATAAATTGCGTGGAATCTTAAAATATCTTTTCCAACTAAATGAATATTTGCTGGCCAAAAATTCATATTTTTTTCATCAGTTCCATATCCTAAAGCTGTTGTGTAGTTTAATAAAGCATCAAGCCAAACATACATAACATGTTTTGGCTCATTTAACTCTGTTGGTAGTTTAACTCCCCAATCAAAAGAAGTTCTAGATATTGATAAATCTTTTAATCCATTTTTTACAAAGTTAACAATCTCATTTTTCTTAGCTCTTGGCAAGATACAATCAGGATTTTCTTCATACCATTTTAAAAGTTTATCTTCATATTTTGATAATTTGAAAAAGTAACTCTCCTCTTTTACAACTATAGTAGATCTACCACACTCTGGACAAAACTCTCCATCTGCAAGTTGAGATTCTGGAAAAAATGTCTCACAAGGAACACAGTAAAAACCTTCATATTCACCTTTGTAAATATCTTGATTTTGATACATCTTTAAAAAAGCTTGTTGAACACCAACTTTATGTTCTTCATCTGTTGTTCTAATAAATTTATCGTAAGTTATATCAAAATCATCCCAAAGCGCTCTAAATTTTCCAGAAATCTCATCTGCATACTCTTTAGCAGTTTTCCCTCTAGCTTCAGCACTTTGAGCAATTTTTTGTCCGTGTTCATCAGTTCCTGTTAATAAATATGTATTATGTCCAATTAATCTTGAGTATCTTGCTAGCATATCAGCTATTATTGTTGTGTAAGCATGACCTATGTGTGCTACATCATTTACATAATAAATTGGAGTTGTTATATAAACATTTTTACACTCTTTTTGCATTTTCTACCTTTTTTCTTAAAATTCAAATCCACCGCTTGAGCCTTTATTCATTGACTCATAAACGGCTATTACATACTTTTTTCTTAAAATACACTCAAAAAATTGACCACAAGGTTTACAAGAGTTTAGATTTTTTGAGTTTTGGCAAGAGTTTAGTTCTTGTAAAATATCTTCAAGTCTCTCTTCCCATTGGTCTAAATCTTTATTTTCATTAGACATTTTTACTATAAACTTCCAAAACTCTGTTTATTTCGATATTTGATCCAAAAAAACAAGGAGTTGTATCATGAATATGAGTTGTAGGAACTTCTAAAACTCTTTTTTGTCCATCAACAGCAGCTCCTCCAGCTTTTTCAAAAGCTAATGCAAAAGGGAAAACTTCAAAAAGTTGTCTTAACTTTCCTTTTGGTCTATCAGTAGTTCCTGGATAAGAGAAAAGTCCACCACCTTTTAGTAAAATTTGGTGTAAGTCAGGAACCATTCCACCACTGTATCTTAGTCTATATCCATCATTAAAAATATCATCAATTAGTTGTTTATGAAAAGGAGCCCAGCAGTTTTGAGTAGAACCAGGAGCATTAAGTTTTCCTTTTTCGTTGAGTTTAATATTTTGAATAAATTTAAACTCTCCATTTAAAAGTCTGTACATTTTAACATCATTAGTAGTTACAACCATTTCAACTCTTGGACCAAAAACTACATAAATAGAAGCTATTATATTTTTTGCATTGAATTCATTTTTATATATTCCATAAATTGAACCAACACTTAAGTTTACATCAACTAAAGATGAACCATCTAGTGGATCGTAAGCTATTAAATATTCACCAGTTTCATTTATATTTTTTATACTATCTTGCTCTTCACTAACTATTGCTTTTACACTTGAAAGTTTTGAAAAAATCTCTTCAATTATCTCATCACTTTGAATATCTAGTTTAAGTTGAGTATCTCCTGTACTATTTTCGCTTTGAGATTTTCCAGTATCGCCTGTCTCTATTAGATGTTTTATTTTTATACTTGCTTCTTCTATTGCTTTTATTATCTCTTGCATCTATACCCTTTTTGCGTTTTTATCTATCCACTTTATAATTTCAAGTGGGTCGTTTAAATCTAAAATATCAAGACTTTTTGGAATATCTTTTTTATTTATACTATCATCAATAGCCAAAGCATTTGAAACCTCAAAATAGCTATCATCTAGCTTATTTCTAAAAATAGAGATTCTAGGAAGTTCTAAAGTTTTAAGTCCTTCAACTAGCAGATAATCAAAATCATTAAAAATAGATATTAATTCATCAATAGTTGAACTATCTTTTTTAAATATAGTTGTTTTATTAGGGCTTACAACTGCAACATCTGCTCCTGTTTGTGAGAACTTAAAAGAGTCTTTTCCTTCTCTATCAAACATAGCTTTATCTTTTGGGTCGTGCTTTATTATGCACACTTTAAAATCACTATCCTGTAAAATACTTGCAACTTTAACAATAGCTGTTGTTTTACCACTATTTGATGGCCCTGAAAATGCCACTACTAATCTTTTTTTATTCATGGTTAGGATTTTATCCAAAGAATTGTTAAACTCTATTTATATAAAAATATATTTTAAAGTGTAGTTTTTGTATAATCGCTACCTTATATATGAGGAGTTTTAATGAAAAAAGGTTTATTCTTAGTTGCAATTTCAATTTTATTTGTAGCTTGTACACCAAAAAATAGTGCATTTAGATATTTTGATAAAGGTGATATTGAAACAAATGCAGTTAGAAATACAAAAAAAACTGATATTATAAAAAATGATGCAATAGAAGTTACATTTATGGCAACATATTTAAATAAATTTGATCCAAAAATAAGCCCAAAAGAAGAGAATTTTTTGATTTATATCTATTTCCCAAATTTAGAAGAACAGATAGATTTTACTAAAAATGGATATGAACTTCTTTTAAATGGAAAAACTCCAATATCTATTGAAAAATTAGATAGAGATGATAAAAAGTATGAAGATATGATGCTTAGAAACTTTTGGGGTAGCTACTATTTAGTAAAATTTAGTAATCAAGAGTTGGTACAGAATTTAAATATAACTCTAAAACCAAAATCTAGTGATGCCACACTAAATTTTGAAAAATAGAAGATAGTGAGATTTTATTCTCACTATTTAAATAGTTGTTGTATATATAAAAATTAGCCAAAACTTTTTTTCCGTACTCTCTTGTTTCATTATATGAAATCATTTCCATACTTAAAAATGGTTCAAACTCTGATTTATCTTTAAACAAACCTTTTTGCAATTGGCTTCTAGCATATCCAGCTCCACCATTGTAAGCATAAGCAATAAAAAGAGGATTACTATCAAATTGTTTAATTAATGAGTCAAGATGAAAACTTGCATATTGTATATTTTTTTCAGGTAAAAATTGATCATAAATATTGTAATCATCACCTAACTTACTTGCTATATCTTTTGATAAAAATGGCATGATTTGCATTATTCCCATAGCACTTGAAAATGAGATTGAAGATGGAATAAATCGACTTTCTTGTTTTGCAATAGAGTAGATTAAAACTTTTTTATATATTCCATAATTTTCTAATAAATCCTCATAAGGAGTTATAAAATATTGATTTCTAAATCTATTATATCTTTCGAGAATAAAAGCTAAATGTGGTTCCATACTTTTTTTAGTAAAAAGATTTGAGTATTTTTCCATCTTTGCATCATCTAAACTTTTTTTGCTATCTTCTGTAACTTCTAACCAGCTAAAAGCATCATAAATATCATAAGAACTAGGTTTCATCTGCATATCTATTTTGAAAACTAGATTATCTGGAACTATATTTAAAAGCTCTTTTGCATATAAAGAGTATATATTTGCTTCAAAGCTTTTTGCTAATTCTTCAAGATAAAGAGTATTTTTTGATAGTAAATATAGCCAAAAGATTGCTCTATCTTTATCACCTCTTAAAAGTGCTATATCATAAGAGTTTTGAAAAAACTGCTTTGCACTTTCTAATTTACGATTATTTACAGCATTTATACCTAATAAAAATTGAAGATTTGTTGTTAACATTTTTTCAGTTTTTAGATTATCAAGAGATTTTTGTATATTTTTTAATTTTTTATCATAAACAACTGTTCGTAAAAATTTTTCAAAATCTTTATGCATAGCAATTTTATGTAAAAAAGTTGGATTTATAGATTGATTTAAATATTTATATCTATATGTATCACTAACTTCAAAAAAAATTTCTAAAAATTTATCAGTAGAGCCATTTATAAGTTTTTTATAAATATCATTTGATGATATAAGTATAAGATTATTTTTTAAAGTAGGGTAAATATCAAGCTTTGATATAAAAAAAGCAAGATCCTCTTTTGATAAGTCAGATGCTTTTTTAAGTGAAGCTAAACCAAGAGCAATACATCTTGAATCGCTACTTTTAAGCTCTAAAATAGAAGCGTTATAACAAAACCTATCTTCTGGAGATATTTTTTCATTGAATTTCTGTTTAAAGGCTTTATCAAGAAGAGCATTTCTTCCATTTCTCATATCATAAGCTTTTTTTGCATTTTCATAACTTAAATCTTCATTTTCAAGATATTGTAATATAAAAAAATCTTTAGCACTTGATTTTGGTTTTTCTGCAAGCCATTCATAAGTTATTTTGAAATCTTTTTGCATAAAATCAGTATTTATACTATTTGCAAAAAGATTTAGACTAAGCGTAAGTAAAAGAGAAAACTTAAATATTTTTAACATAAATCTATAGAAGAACTTTTTGTAAAAATGTCTCTAAAAATATAAGAGCAAAAATCAAAATAAGTGGAGCTAAATCCATTCCTCCAAAAGTTGTTGGAATATATTGTCTCATTTTTGCATAAACAGGCTCTGTTAATCTATAAAGCATTTGAACTATTGGATTGTATGGATCTGGTCTAACCCAAGTTAAAAGTGCTGAAATAATAACAATCCACTTGTAAAGAAAAATAACACTAAAAAAAATAGTTAAAAATGAGCTAATAAGTGCATCTATCATTTTGTAATCTCCCCAATATAGTTTTTAATAAATGGATAAATATCTGTTAAATTTGGTCCATTTTCAACACCTGTTAGAATATATCTTAATGGTTTAAATAGATTCTTACCTTTAAGTTCTGTTTTTTGAACAACATAATCTTTTAAATCATCATAATTTTCAAAATATGGTGAATTTTTTAATACTTCTTTGATAGTTTGACTCTCTTGTTCAAAACCTTCAAGAGTAGATTTTTGAGAAAAAATATTATTTAGTTTTGATTTTATCTCTTTTATTGTACTTGCTTCTTCTAAATATAGTTTTGCTAATTTTCCAATATCATTATCAGCAAAACCTAAAATTTTTGATAGTCTCATTTCATCTAATAGTTCTATATGTTTTCTATTTATGAATCTTAGCTTATCAATATCAAACTTTGCTCCACTTTTTGAAACATTTTCTATTTTAAACCATGAAATTGCCTCTTCTAGAGTAAAAATCTCTGTTGGAGTTTTATTTCCCATAAGCACAAGATAGTTTGCAATAGCGCTTGGTAGGAATCCTTCATCAATTAGCCACTTTACACTACTTGCATCATCTCTTTTACTCATTTTTTTACCTGTACTTGCATTTAAAATGATTGGTAAATGAACATATTTTATCTCTTTTGTATAACCTAAACTCTCTCTAATGTGTATTTGTTTTGGAGTATTTGAAACATGATCTTCTCCTCTGATTACCATAGATATATCCATTAGCATATCATCAACACTACAAGCATAGTTATATGTTGGAGTTTTATCTTGTCTTAAAATAATAAAACTATCAACATCAAAAGGAGCATATTCAAAATCACCTTTTAAAAGGTCAGTAAATTTTATATTATGATCTGGTTTTTTAAGCCTTACTGTAAAAGGTGCATTTGTATTTAAAACAGTTTCATCACTTAGAGTTTCACAAAATCCATCATATCTAAAAGCGATCCCTTTTTTTATAGACTCTTCTTTTAACTCTTCAAGTTTGCTATCACTACAAAAACAAGCAAAGGCCTTCTTTTGAGTCATAAGTTGAAGAGCCATTTTTTGATGATATTTTAAATTTTCACTTTGATAAAAAACAGATTTATACTCTATTGAAAATAGATTTAAAATTTCTAAAATCTCTTTATCTTTTCCTTCAATATTTCTCTCTTTATCAGTATCTTCAATTCTTATAATAAGCCCTTCATTTAACTGTTTTGATACAATATAGTTAAAAATTGCAACTCGCAAATTTCCTATATGCATATCTCCCGTTGGGCTTGGTGCAAATCTTAGCATAAACTATTTCCTTACAATAAAAAATGTTAAATTATTTAACTCAGTATGAGTTTTTATATAGTTGTTTAAATCTTCTAAACTTAAATTTTGTATTTTTTCTAGTTCAAGTTTTGGATAATCAAGACTTAAACCTTTAAAATCTAGCATAAATGCTCTATTTAATCTTTGTGCTAAAGTTTCAGTTCTTAGTGGTTCACTTCCTAATAGGAAATTTTTTGCAGCATCAAGCTCTTCTTTAGTTACTCCATTTTTTACAAAATCATCAACTAAACTTTTTACAATATTAATAGCTTGAGAAGCACTCTCATTTTTTGTTTGTAAATATCCACTAAAGCTTGAGTAAAGTCTATTAATTCCAATATTTGCATAAGCACTATATGCTAAACCTCTTTTTACTCTTATCTCTTCCATTAATCTTGATCCAAATCCAGAACCACCTAAAATAAATGAAGCAACTTTTGCCTTGTAATTATCTTCATCTTTAGCTTTTGCATTAAAATTTGAACCAAAATAGATATATGCTTGTTCTGTCTGTTTTAAAACTTCTTTTTCCTCTTTTTTAGATACAAACTCTATTTTTTGAATATCCTCTTTTTCTCCAACTTTTAGCTCTTTTAAAAGAGGTTTTAAAGCATTTTCTAACTCAATAAAGCTAATATCTCCGCCAGCAACAATAGTTAAATTATTTAAAGTTAAAGATTTTTTTAAAAATTCATCTATATTTTTTAGTTCAATTTTTGAAATAGATTCTATTGTTCCACTAGCAGGATTTGCCAAAGCAGTTCCACTATAAAGAAGAGCATTTAAACCCTTACTTGCTACATCATCAAAGTCGTTCTCTTTTCTTTTTAAACTACCAATAGCCAAAGTTTTTACTTTTTCTAATGAATTTTCTGATAAATTTGGAGATTGTAAAAGTTCATTTAAGGATTTAATTGCAAGATTTGATTTCTCTTTTAAACTTGAAAGTTCTATTGTAAGAGTTTCAAAACCAACAGCACTATGAATAGTAATAGCATTGTCATCTAAAATTTCTGAAAATTTAACACTTCCTAATTTTTTTGTTCCTTCATTTAAAACTCTAGCTGATAAGCTAGCAAGTCCTAAATTTTGATTATCTTTTATATATCCAGAATTTTTAAAAATTAGTTGTAAATTTAAAATTGGAAGCGATTTTTGTTCTTCAAAAATCACTGGAATATAAACATTGTTTATATTTATATGTTTTATTGTTGCACTCATTAAACTTCCTTGTAATAGTAAAAAAATATATAAAATATATCTTGTTTTCATTTTGTTAGAATCTCTCTAATATATTATAAGCGGTATCTCTTTTTGCAGGAATTTCGCCTATATCTTTTATTAATCTTATCATTTCATCTTGATTCATTCTATTTGCTGCACCAGCTGCTTTTACAACATTCTCTTCCATCATAGTGCTTCCTAAATCATTTGCTCCAAATTTAAGAGCCATTTGCCCAATGTATGAACCTTGAGTAACCCAAGAGCTTTGAAGATTTTTAAAATTGTCTAAATATAATCTTGAAACTGCTAAGAGTCTTAAATATCTATTTGAAGATTGTGGTTTTATTTCAGGATGTTCTTCCATTAATTTTGTATTTTCACCTTGAAAACTCCACATAATAAATGCTCTAAATCCACCAGTCTCATCTTGTAATTTTCTAATCAAATCCCAATGTTCAATAATCTCTTCATCTGTTTCAACAGTTCCAAACATCATTGTTGCAGTTGTTTTCATTCCAATAGAGTGTGCTAGTCTATGAACTTCTAACCACTCTTGTGTATCCATTTTTTTTGGAGCAATTATATCTCTTACTCTATCGCTTAAAATCTCAGCTCCAGCTCCTGGAATTGAGCTTAAACCTTTTGCTTGAAGTCTTTTTAAAACTTCTAGTATTGAGATTTTTGAAACTTTTGCTATAAAATCAATTTCAATAGATGAAAAACCGTGAATTGTAATTTGTGGATATTTTGTATGAATGTGGTTTACTAACTCTTCATAATAATCAATTTTCAAATTTGGATGAACTCCACCTTGAAAAAGTATTTGAGTTCCACCAATTGCTAAAAGTTCTTCTATTTTTTCATCAATTTCATCAAATTTTAAAACATAACTATCATTATCTTTTTTGTGTCTAAAAAAAGCACAAAACTTACAATCAACCCAACATACATTTGTATAGTTTATATTTCTATCTACTATGAAAGTAGTTAGTTTTTCTTTATGAAGCTCATCTTTTTTTGCACTTGCCATCTTCGCTAAATCTAACAAAGATGCATTTTTGATTAAATCAAGTGCATCTTCTTTACTTAATCTTTTTTTTAAATCAAGCGATACTTTTTTTGTCATTAGAAACTTGTTCCAAAAGAGAACTCAAAACTTGATGTGTCATCACCTGGTTTATCACCAATTGGTTTAGCAAATATTAATTGTAAAGGACCCATTGGAGAAATCCACTCTAATAAAGCTCCTGTTCCTGATCTTGTAACTTCACTAAAGCTATTTTGACCTATCATACCATAATCATAAAATAGTCCCCATCTCATTTTTGCAGATGGAACTAGAGGGAAACTAACTTCAAACTGATTTGACCACATTTTTTCATAAGGGTCTTGATAATATCCAGATTCATTATTTGGGAAAGCATAAGATTTATATCCTCTTAAAGTTTTTGGACCTCCAAGATATAAAGAGTCTCCTTGATTTATTTGACCTTCATCTATTAACATTTTTGCTTGAGTTTTAAATCTTAAAATCCAGTCAAGCTCTGTTAAATCTTCTAAAGAGTAGAAATATCTAAAATTTACGCCTGGTTTAATATATTTTGAATCTCCACCAACTCCTGCATATTCAACAGAAGCCCCAGCTTTTATACCAGCTGTTGGAAAATAGAAATCATTTGTACTATCATAGTTTAAATATGGAGTAATAGAGCTATTTGTATAGTCTTGATCTGTATATAGTCTTTTTCCAGCTGGTGCTGTAAATCCACTTTGATAATTATAAACCTCTTTTATGAAATCAAGTCCATATCTAGCACCAACATATGTATTTCTTACTACCTCTTTCCCCGCTGCAACAGAGAAACCTTTTGTTTTTACATCTGAATCATAGTGACTTCTTCTATACTCAATTTTTGTTGAGTGAGCTTCAACTTCACCATTATAGTCGCTATCGTTTATAGCAGGATTTTTAAGAGCTACTTCGTATCTATTTGATCTTTTTGATAAATCACCACTTAAAGAGAGAGTAAGACCACTTCCAAATATATTTGTATCACTTACAGATCCGTTTATCATTAATTTATCATAAGAACCATATCCCCCACCTAGCATAATACTTCCAGTTGGTGCTTCTGTTACTTTTACAGATAAATCCATTTTATCTTCACTTATTCTTTTCTCTTCAATTTGAACATCTTCAAAGAAGCTAGATCTTTTTAACTTACTTTTTGCATCTTTTAAATCTGTAAGATTATACATATCACCAGGTGCTAAATATACATCTCTTCTTACAACTCTATCAAGAGTTCTTGCATTTCCAGATATTTTTACATCATTTATATATACTTGTTGCCCTGGAACAACACTAAAAATAACATCAACTCTATGCTCAGCTTCATTTTTCTTTAAATCAAATTTAACTTCCGCATAGGCATAACCCTTATCAGCAACCAAAGTTCTAATATACTCTTGATCATCTCTTAATTTTTTAATATTAAATGTTCTATCAACTTTTAATTTTAAATCTGAATAAATCTCTTCAGGATCTACAATTGAAGAGTCCAAAAATATTTTTATATCATTTGTAGTATATTTTTCACCCTCTTTAACAAAGAAGTCAAGTTTTGCTTGATTTGAAGCAAAATCAATATCTAAAAATGGTTCTTTTATATCTGCATCTAAGTAACCTTTTTCAAAATATAGGTCATTTATTCTTCTTGCATCATATTTTAGTTGATCAATTTTCATCTCACCATCACTTTGACCAAACCACCAAGAAGCAAACTCTTTCTCTTTATTTGCAGTAACTTTTTTAAAGTCACTTCCATCTAGTTCACTAGCACCGTGATATTTTGCTTCTCTTATGATAATCTCATCACCTTTATTTACATTAAAAGTAAGCTTTATAGAAGAATCATTTAATTTCTCTGTTTCAACTTCAACAACAGAGTTTATAAACCCTTCACTAGATAACATTCCTAAAAGTTGTTCTTTTGCTTCTTTAACTCTTTTTTCACTATACATAGAACCTTTGTTTAGTTTTAAGACTTTTTTGATAGCATCAGTATCTTCACTTCTAGTTTTATAACCTTTTATATCAACATTTGCAATTGATGGTTTCTCTTTAAAAATAATTTTTAGATTTCCATTGTCATTATCTATTATAATATCATCAAAGTAACCATAGCTATAAAATTTTATTAATGCTTCATTTAGCTTGTTACTATCTAAACTATCACCAGTTCTCATTCCCAAAGTTTCTTCTAAAACTTGCGGCGATACTTTACTTACATTTAAGTATTCAATAGATTTAATGCTACTTGCACTTAAAACAGTAGCACAAGCTAAAGATAAAAGAGTTATTCGATTTTTCACAAATGTCCTTGTTTTCAAAATAAAGCAATAATATACCTAAAAATAGTTTATATAAATCTAAAGTAAGCTATAATTTTGTCAAAATTATTTAAAAAAGGTTAAATTTGAACATTGGAATTATTGGTTTAGGACTTATGGGCGGTTCTTTGGCAAAGGCTGTTAAAAGATATGGTATTTCAAAAAAAGTTTATGGATTTACAAATAGTGAAAAGAATAAAAAAGAGATAGAAGAGTTAGGACTTGTTGATGAGCTTGTTGATTTGGAAACTTTAAAAAAAGTTTCAGATGTTATTATCTTGTCTATTCCTGTTGATGCTATTATTTCTATGTTTCCTAATTTTTTGGATATAAATGATAAAACAACTATTATAGATATGGGTTCAACTAAAGAGTATATTGTAAAAAACATTCCCACAAAAATTAGAAAGAATTTTGTAGCAGCACACCCAATGACTGGAACAGAGAAAAATGGTCCAAAAGCTGCTATTGACAATTTATATGAGGGAAAAACAGTTGTTTTGTGTGATTTAGAAGATAATGCAAATATTCATGTTAATAAAGCTTTTAAGATTTTTCAAGAAATAGGTATGAGAATTGTGGTTATGAATAGCCATGAACATGATGTAAATGCTTGTTATATATCACATTTACCTCATTTAATCTCATTTTCACTAGCAAATACTGTTATGAGCCATCAAAATCCAAAAGAGATTATTGCACTTGCTGCTGGAGGATTTAAAGATATGAGTAGAATTGCAAAATCAAGCCCAAGAATGTGGGGAGATATTTTTAAGCAAAATAGACAAAATATGCTTGAAAGTATTAAATCTTTTGAAGATCAAATGAATGAAGCCAAAAAAATGATTGAAGATGAGAGATATGAAGAGCTAGAAGATTGGATGAAAAAAGCAAATAGCTTACATGAAATTTTATAAGCTTTGATATGTATCATCAAATGAATAAAAAAGATTAAATATAATCTTTTTTATTCAAAAAAGGATAGCTATGTTTAATTGGTTATTTGGAAAAAAAGAGAAAAGAAAAAGAGAAAAAACTTATGTTTGTAAACATTGTAAACTAACATGTGAAACTTGTACTACAATGTTTTGTTACTCCTGCTACTCAAATCCTGGAAATCCATGTCCAAGATGTAAAAAAACAAATCTTATGGAAAAAGAGTAGTTACTTTTTATATTTAAGAATATATTTCTTGATTTTATAATATCTCTAAATTTATTTAAATCATAATATCTTTAATGTTATGTTCGATTTAGTTTTTATAAATCCAATGGTTCATCATCAAGATACAAATTTTTGCAAAGGGTATTAAAAATGGAGATATTGTAAGAGTTTACAATAAACGAGGTGAAATATTAGCTGGAGCTGTTATTACAGATGATATTAGAAGAGGAGTTGTAAGAGTTGATGAAGGTGCTTGGTATGATCCTCTTGAAAGAGGAAAAATAGGAACAATTTGTTTAAATGGAAATGTTAATGTTCTTACAAAAGATATACCAACTTCAAAACTAGCAAATGGAAATAGCTCAAATACTGCTTTGGTAAATATTGAAAAATATACAAAAAAAGCCAAAGATATTTCTATTTTCAAACAGCCTTAATAAGTTTTTATAAAGCCTTCTGGCTTTATAAAAACTCTAGATTAATAATTTATTTATTATAAAAAAACTCTTCTATTTTCAACTTTTTTGATATCACTAAAATTATCTAAATAGTCCAAATAACAAACAAGATATTTTCTACTTAAATCAAATCTCTGTTTAAAGTTAAAAATCTCTATAAAACCATCT
>Ga0265294_10001993_pt1 | contig 27038 bp, 25 predicted proteins | sample MunlanPumphouse3_FD_192504 | JGI IMG/M metagenome (GOLD analysis project Ga0265294, IMG submission 192504) | Groundwater microbial communities from a municipal landfill in Southern Ontario, Canada - Pumphouse #3 | ecosystem: Environmental > Aquatic > Deep subsurface > Groundwater | place... | reverse complement strand
AAGAACAACCATTGAGTTTAAGGGAAAAGAAGTTACTTTCAAGTTTTATAAAAACAAAGCTATTTATAAGACCAATATCTATAAATCAGACAATCCTTTAAATGAAGTTAGAAAATATTTTGCTAAGTTTACAGTTCAAGAAAGTGAGGGTCTTCCCCCATTTTGGGGTGGAGCAATTGGTTTCCTTGGGTATGAAACAGTTCAATATTTTGAAAATATTGATGTAAAACAAGACAAAGCCATTTTGCCTGACGGACTGCTTGTTATTCCAGAGGTAGTGTTAATCTATGATGCTGTCGAGCGAGTGGTTACTGCTGTTGTGCCTGTTTCCGAAGAAGAAAATAGTCCAAATGAGAAAGAAGCAAAAATCCTATTAGAAGATATAGGAAAAAAACTTAACTCTTCATTTACGGTAGATTTAAAAGGGGTAGAACATAGCGATACTATTATTAATTCTAATTTTGATGAACAATCATTTATTTCAATGGTTGAGAAAGCGAAGGAACACATTTCCAATGGAGATATAATTCAGATTGTACTTTCTCAAAGATTTAGTATAAAAACACAAGCTAGTCCTTTTCAGTTATATCGTATCTTAAGAATGATGAATCCTTCTCCTTATTTATTCTTTTTGAATATGGGAGATTTTCAAATAATTGGATCCTCGCCAGAAGTTATGGTTAGGTCTCAAAACGGGGAGGTTTTACTTAAACCGATAGCCGGAACGCGAGTCAGAGGCAAGAGCTTAGCAGAGGATATAGAGCTAGAGAAAGACCTCTTAAGCGACCCTAAAGAGTTAGCGGAACATCTTATGTTGGTTGATTTAGGTCGGAATGATTTAGGTCGGATTGCAGAGCCAGGTTCAGTAGAAGTTGTGGATTGTCAAACAATTGAAAGATATTCTCATGTGATGCATATAGTTTCTAGCATAAAAGCCAAATTGGATAAAAAGTATGATGTGTTTGATATTATCAAAGCAACTTTTCCCGCGGGAACACTATCGGGGGCACCGAAAGTAAAAGCAATGGAGTTGATTTCTAAATTTGAAGTTGATAGAAGAGGTCCCTATGGTGGGATGATTCTTAATTTAGGCTATAACGGCAATTTGGATTCTTGCATTACGATTAGAACAATTATCTTGAAAGATGGCGTCGCTTCTGTTCAAGCTGGGGCAGGGATTGTTTATGATTCTATTCCGAAGAATGAATATCAAGAAACTATTAATAAGGCCAAGGCATTGCTCAAGACAATAACTGAAGGGCTTAAAATAAATGATACTTATTGTAGATAACTATGATTCCTTTACATATAATATTGCTCAATATTTTTTAAGGTTGGGATGCGAAGTTTTGGTAAAAAGAAATAATGAAATAAGTTTGGATGAAATAAAGAGACTTAATCCCTCCCATCTTGTTTTATCTCCAGGGCCAGGCAGACCTGATGAGGCAGGGATATGTTTAGAGGTAATAAAAGAATTTAAAGGACTTAAGCCAATTTTGGGTATATGTTTGGGTCATCAAGCAATCGGGCAGTTTTTTGGAGCAAATATTATTAAAGCTAAAAATATTTGTCATGGAAAAATTGATGAGGTAGCCAATAACGGAGTAGGTATTTTTGAAGGATTGCCTCCTAAGTTTAAGGCAACAAGGTATCATTCTTTAGTTATTGAGGAAGCAACATTATCTTCAGATTTAGAAATAACAGCTAGAACATCTGACAATGAAATAATGGGTGTTAGGCACAAAAATTTTGCGATAGAAGGAGTTCAATTTCATCCTGAATCAATAGGTTCAGAATATGGGATGGATATTTTAAATAATTTCATAAAGCCCCCAAACCCCCTGAAGGGGGCTTATGATGAATTTGTTAAGTATAAATTTCTTGCTTCAACATTCAGTGGAGAAAAAGCAGTTATCAATTCATCAAATAAATTTATGTATTCTATGTTAGAGGTGAAAGCAAAAGAGATGAGAAAAAACCCAACGACTTCAGAGAAAACTATATGGGATCACCTTAACTCTAAGAAGCTAGGATATAAGTTCAGACAGCAACATGTCGTTGATAAGTTTATAGTTGATTTTTTGTGTGTAAGACAGAAGCTAGCAATAGAGATTGATGGAAAAATTCATGATGGGCAGATAGAAAGAGATAAGGAACGAGATATAATCTTAAATAATTTAGGTATAAACATATTAAGGTTTACTAATGATGTTGTAATAAATAATATTGATTATGTTGTGGATGTTATAAAACAAAAATTAAACGATTTAAATAAGGAAGTCCCCCTTTAGGGGGATTTAGGGGGCTTAAATTTATGAAAAAACTATTAGGTAAAGTAATTGATAAACAAGATTTAACAGAAGAAGAATCAATGAAGGTTATGGGGTACATTACCTCAGGTGAGGCGAGTAATATTTTCATAGCTTCGATGCTGACGGCTTTGAGAATGAAAGGTGAGACAGCAACCGAGATAACTGGATTTATCAAAGTAATGCGTGAAAAAGTAAGTAGAATTCACGTAAAAACTACTTCTCCTATATTGGATATAGTGGGAACGGGTGGAGATAATGCCAACACTTTTAATATTTCAAGTTTATCTGCAATCGTTGCTGCTGGTGCAGGAATTACTGTGGCCAAGCATGGTAGCCGTTCAGTAACATCCAAATGTGGTTCAGCTGAAGTGTTTGCGTCGCTTGGAGTTAATCTGGAGGCAGGACCAAAAGTCCTTGAACAGGCACTTAGGGATGTTGGTATAGCGTTTTTGTTTGCACCTGGTCTTCATCCAGCCATGAAACATGTTATGCCAGTTAGGAGCGAATTAAAGATTAGGACTGTTTTTAATATTTTAGGTCCATTAGCCAACCCAGCCTTTGCGGATACAATGGTTGTTGGTGTTTATAGTGCAGAATTAACAAGATTATTTGCCGAGGTCCTTCGTAATGTAGGAGCGAAAAGAGCATTTGTGGTGCATGGTAATGATGGAACAGACGAGATATCTTTAACAACCACAACCAGAGCTGTATCACTTATAGATGGAGAGTTAAACGAAGTAATTATCAATCCAGCTGAGTATGGATTTTCGCTTGTTGTAGCAAGTGAATTAAAAGGTGGAGACCCTGAACAGAATAAAGAAATTGCTCTTTCAATCTTAAGCGGTGAGGGTGGTCCCAAAAGAGAAATTGTTGTTCTTAATGCTGGCGTGGCAATTGCTTTGTGTTTACCCAAAGTAGATATTAATGAGGGCATTGAACTTGCCAAAGAATCGATTGATTCAGGTCACGCATTGCAAAAATTAAACGAGCTGATAGAGATTACCAATGGATGATATTTTAGCAAAAATTACTAGCCAAATTGCTTCGGAAGAAAAAGCTTTTTTTGATGCATTTGATAGTGTAAAAGTTACTTTAACGAGGAAAGACAAGCCATTACAAGTTTTGAGTGATGAGTTTTTTTTAATAGCGGAATGCAAAAAAGGTAGCCCCTCTAAAGGAATAATAGTTGATGATTATGCTCCTGTTGAGTTAGCAAAGAAATATGAAAAAGCAGGAGCCTCGGCTATTTCTGTTTTGACTGAAAAAAATTATTTTCATGGTGCAAAAAAACATTTATCAATGGTTAAGTCTGCCGTCAATATTCCTGTTTTAAGAAAAGATTTTATTATTCACCCTTATCAAGTATACGAAGCATATGAGCTTGGTGCTGATATTGTTTTGCTGATTGTTGCTTGTTTAGATAATGACAAATTGCATGAATTGCAGGAGTTGATTATAAGTTATGGAATGACGCCGCTGGTAGAAGTTCACAATGAAGAAGAGCTGGAAAGAGCGTTAGCAATTAACCCGACTTTGGTAGGAATTAATAACCGTGACTTAAAGACGTTTAAAGTGGATGTTGAAACATCCTTTAGGTTAAAAAAGTTAATTCCAGATAGAATTAAAGTCGTTAGTGAGTCTGGAATAAAAAATAATGCAGTTGTCAAAAGGTTAAAAGATGCTGGGTTTTTTGGTGCACTTATTGGCGAATCAATTTTAGTTAGTAGTGACGTTAGGGTGAAGATTAATGAACTGATGGGAGTTAGAGGAATTAAGATTTGTGGAATTACTAATAAGCAGGATTTTGATGCTCTTTCGGCTTTAGGAGTAGATTATTTGGGCTTTATTTTTTATGAAAAGTCTCCTAGGTATGTGTCTTCGAGTAAGGTTGCTAAATTTACTAATAGTAGAGTAACAAAAGTAGGCGTTTTTGTTAATGAAACGGCTGATAGAATAAGAGAAATATATAGCCAAGCTAGCCTTGATGTTGTCCAGCTTCATGGGGAAGAGTCGGTAGATTTTTGTGAGAGTTTAGGTCTGCCTTATTGGAAAGCAATTCGAGTTAAAGACGAGGCTTCATTAAGAATTATAGATAGCTTCCCAAAGAATACTAAGTTTTTATTAGATTCTTTTGTCAAAGATAATCATGGTGGTACTGGGCAGAGTATTGCTGTTGAGTTAATAAAAAAAGCATTAGATAAGACAAAGAATATAATTGTTGCCGGTGGAATTGGGACGGAGAATATTGCAGAAATATTAACGTTGCCTCATCTTGAGGTGGACGTGAATAGTTCAGTTGAGCTTAGCCCAGGCAACAAAGATGTAGTAAAATGTAGCGAAGTTATTGCAATAGCGAAAGGCAAAAAGAAATGAACTCATATTTTGGACAATTTGGAGGACGCTTTGTCCCCGAGATGCTTATTCCCGCTTTGGATGAGTTAGAAAGATGCTACGAGGAAGCTATTGTTGACGATAAATTTCAAACAGAACTAACGGGTTTATTGAATAATTATGTGGGGAGACCTTCTCCCTTGTATTACGCTGAGAATTTAACACGTATACTGGGTGGAGCAAAAGTCTATTTGAAGCTGGAAAGTTTAGACCATACGGGAGCACATAAAATTAATAATGCCATTGGGCAAGGATTGCTTGCAAAAAGGATGGGTAAAAAATATTTAATTGCGGAAACTGGCGCAGGACAGCACGGGGTTGCCACAGCCACAGTGGCGGCTAAATTAGGAATGAAGTGTAAGGTTTTTATGGGGGAGGTTGATGTTAAAAGGCAATACCCTAACGTGTTTTCAATGAAGTTGCTTGGTGCAGAAGTTATTCCAGTTAAGCATGGAACAAGAATTTTAAAAGATGCAGTAAATGCATCACTTAAGTATTGGATAGAAAACTTAGAAGACACCCATTACTTGCTTGGGTCTGTCTTGGGTCCACATCCATTTCCCACAATAGTTAGAGACTTTCAGTCTGTTATTGGCAAAGAGATTAAGCAACAATTGCAAAAAGTTGAGGGACGTTTACCTGACATTTGCATCGCTTGTGTGGGTGGAGGTTCTAATTCAATTGGGATGTTTAGTGATTTTTTAAATAATGATGTAAGGTTAATTGGAGTTGAGGCTGGCGGTGTTGGTAAGATGATTGGCGAACACGCTTCACGTATATCTATTGATGAACCAAAAGAAGGAATTGTGCAAGGATATAGGTCTTTTTTTCTGCAGGATAAAGATGGACAATTAAGTGATACTCACTCAATTAGTGCAGGTCTTGATTATGCAGGCATCGGTCCAGAACATGCATTTTTGTATACAACTAAAAGGGTTGAATACGTCAGTGTTTCGGATGAAGAAACACTGAATGCTTTCAAAATGTTGGCTGAGAAGGAAGGAATAATTCCAGCATTAGAATCATCTCACGCTGTAGCCTATGCCTTAAAAGAAGTCCCAAGGCTTCCCAAGGATAAAATAGTTGTGGTTAATATTTCTGGCAGAGGCGATAAAGATCTATTTATAACAGCAAAAGCACTTGATAATATCAATTGGCAGAAGTTTTTAGATGGGGAGAGGCATGAATAGGATAGATAAAATTAAAGGGAAATTTAGTATAATGACCCATGTGGTTGCTGGGTATCCAGACATGAACGCTACACGAGAGCTAATTTTGGAGATGGTTAAAAGTGGAGTTGATTTGATTGAAATTCAAATACCTTTTTCTGACCCACTAGCCGACGGCTCAACGATCATGGAAGCAAGTCAACAAGCATTGGATAATGGAGTGACGGTTAAGGATTGTTTCGATTTAGTTTCCTCTGTCAGAGATAAGATTGATATTCCTTTGCTGTTTATGAGTTATGTAAACATTCCATTTAAATATGGCTTGGAAGCATTTGTTTCTGGTTGTAAGAAAGTCGGTATTGATGGATTAATTATTCCCGATATTCCTTTTGACGAGAGATTAGATTATATCAAAATAGCAGACGCTAAGGGTGTATATCCTATTCATGTTGTGTCTCCAGATGTTAGTAACTCAAGGCTACAAAGCGTCATTAAAGTCTCCAAGGGGTTTATTTATACTACCCTGAAGGTTGGGATTACTGGTGCTGGTAAAGAGATAAGCGACGAGGGTAAGAACTTTGTGAAAAAGCTTAAACAACAAACGTCTCTACCTGTGCTTGCTGGCTTTGGAGTTTCGTCTAAAGAGCATGTGAATCAATTGAAAAAAATTGCTGACGGAGCAGTTATAGGTAGTCATATTTTAAATTTACTTAACTCTCATGGAAGAGAGTCGGTAAGTGAATTTTTAGTTTCCTTAAAAAAATAGTTATATTCATAAATTTAGATAGGATAAATGTTTAATAATTCTCGTTAAAGGGAATAGCTTATAGTATAGATAAAATTATGAGGATAAAGCTTTTTTTATAATTCTTAGAGAGGACGACAACTTAATCCTCTTTGGCAGGCTAGGAAGGAGGAAAATGATGAAAAGCAAACCAGCACCAGAAATATTTAGAAACAAATATCATATGAAGGTAGAAAAAAGGGTTATAACTTGGATTTTTCTGGAAACAAACTCAAATTAGCTTTTGGTTCAATATCTAAAGCAGTTGTTTCCCCGTTTAAGTATCTATAGTGTCCCGCACAAGCGATCATGGCCGCATTATCTGTACAGTATTTTAGTGGAGGCAGTGAAACATTTAAATCTGTTCTTTCTACTAAAACTTTCCTTAAAAATGAATTAGCCGCCACACCACCAGCAATTATTATTTGGTTTGCGTTATATTCTTCTGCAGCTTTAAATGTTTTTCCCGTTAATTCAGAAATAAGTTTGTTTTGGAAAGACGCACAGAAGTCTTTCATTATTTGGCTATCTTTTGGTTGTTCAAGAAGGTTTAATTCTTTACTCATGTGTAGAGCAGCTGTTTTTAGCCCACTAAAGCTAAAGTCTAAGGGATTTGCTGTTTTAACAGAAGGGAATCGATATTTTTTAGGGTTACCTTCTTGAGCAAGCTTATCAATAATTGGTCCACCAGGATAGCCTAATCCTGCGATTCTTGCTGACTTGTCAAAGGCTTCACCTATTGCGTCATCTAAGGTATTACTAATTAACTGGTAGTCGAACGGCTTGTTGATGAGAACAAGTTGGGTGTGTCCACCAGAGGCAATTAGTGCTAAACATGGGTATTCGAAATTTGAGTTGTCATCTAAAAGATTGGAATAGATATGTCCTTCTAAATGATGTACAGCAATAAAGGGTTTTTTCAGTGTATATGCTAGTGTTTTAGCAGCAGCAATTCCAGTACTTAAGGCACCCAATAATCCCGGTCCTTTGGTTGTAGCTACTAGGTCGATGTCCTCTTGTTTTATGCCTGCTTCTTTGATGGCTTTTGTGATACAGGGGATGATGTTCATAACATGTAGTCTGGATGCCATTTCAGGAACAACACCACCATATTTCTGATGGTCTTTGATTTGAGAATAAATAATATTAGTTAAAACTTTTCTGCCATTTTCTATAACAGCTACAGATGTTTCATCACAGGACGACTCAACGCCAAGGGTTAATATTTTTTTCATGAGGTTATTATAGCTTGTTATTTAGTTATTGATAAAGCTTGGGTTTTTAAGAGTTTTTTATTAAGGGGAAGGACTAACTAGCTAACGTTAAAAGGGAGCTTTTAGATGTATGTTTAATGCGATACAAACTTAAGTCCAATAATTGAGACAATTAGTGTTGTTATGAAAAAAAGTCTCCAAAAATCAGCAGGTTCTTTAAAGATGATTATTCCAATTAAAACAGTACCAACAGCTCCGATTCCTGTCCATACTGCATATGCAGTTCCAATAGGTAATTCCTGTGTTACCTTAACAAGTAATAACATACTGATTGTGAGGCAAAGTAAAAATCCCCCATACCAATACGTTGCAACTATTCCTGTTGCTTCTTTTGCATTACCAAGACATATTGCAAATCCAACTTCAAATAGTCCGGCTATAGTTAATAAAATCCAATTCATTTATTTCTATCCTTATTAATTATTTCATGTTTACAAAACGTGTTCACTTTACCACAGATAAATTAACATTATTTGTTGTAGAAATCAATTTGGGTTTGCTTGTTAGGCGGGGGGTCAATAGAAGTTTTGTTATAATTCTTCCCTTTGCAAGGGAAGGTGGCTCAACGTAGTTGAGTCGGAAGGGTCTAAAGTATTTGTAATCTGCTCAGTGCTGTTTTTCTACCTAAGTAAAAGAGTATTTCTCCGATACCAAGTGATTTTTTTTGGCCTGTTATAAGTTCTCTTAGTGGCATGGCTATATCTTTAAATGTAATCTGGTTGAGCGTCATAAGCTGGCTAAGTTTTTCATCTAACTCACTCTCTGTCCATTTTTCCTGTGGGATATTTTCTAATACTTTTTTGATTTGTGGTAGCAGACTGAGGATAAAAACTTGATGTTCTTTAAGCAGTTCTTCTCCTGCAAGAAAATCATTAACAAAAGGGTGCAGTAATTCATTTAGTTCTTGGACGCTAAATGCTTTTATTTGTACTTTTTTCATTAATTCTTTGTATAGGTCAGAACGTTCAGCGTTATCTATTGATTTTTGAATATTGGAGTATTGTTGATATTTTTTAAACATGGAAGCATCAGCATTGCTAATATATTGAGAGTTTAACCAATTAAGTTTTTTAAAATCAATTTTGGCAGGGTTTTTTGATACTTTATTAACGTCAAATAGTTCGACTAATTCTTTTTCTGAAAAAATTTCTTGATTTTCATGCCCCCATCCAAGTCTCGCTAAGTAATTCATGACAGCTTCTGGTAAATATTCTTTCTCTTGGTAGAAAGTAACGCTTGCATCATCTCTTCTTTTGCTAAGCGGTTTACTGTTTTCATCTACAATTAAGGGTATGTGGTGCCACTCAGGTTTTGGGAAATCCAAATAGTCATAAATAATTTTATGTTTTTCAGTATTAGTTAAATGGTCAACACCACGAATAATGCAGTTAACGTGCATATCATGGTCATCAATTACAACAGTAAAATGAAAAATTGGCATACCATCAGATCTCCAAATAACGAAATCTTCGACATTGTCTTTTCCTTTTAAGTAAATGGCTCCGTTCTTTTTGTAAGCAAGTCCCTTTTCGATAAGATGGTCTTTATAAGAAGCATATACTTGCAGCCTTTTGGATTGGTATGGAACTTCTTCATTATCCCAATTTATACCTATCCATTTAAGTGATTTTTTTATCTGCGTTGCATATTCTTCTTTAGACCTTTCTACATCAGTATCTTCAAAACGTAGAAGAAATTTCCCCTTACAATGTTTGGCATACAAATAGTTAAAAAGAGCCGTTCTAGCTCCTCCGATATGTAAATTCCCTGTTGGGCTTGGTGCAAAGCGAGTAATTATCATAATTGTATTATACAGTTCAATCGTTCAATCGTTCAATGGTTCAATGGATGGAAATACTCTGTTGGCTGAGCCAGACAGAGCTGTGATGGCCAAGTTGTTCGTTATCTGAGTGTTTTTGGTGGATTAATTTATTGTGATGACTATTTTTTGTTTTATAATTTACTATTTGGATTTGACTTACTGGCGGAGAGAGAGGGATACTCTTGTCCTTTGGACTTCGAGGATAACCGCTAAATTCGTACCTCATTAAGCGGAGTTATTACTGAACCCTCTTCTCGGGTTCTCATTTAGCAGGGAACATGCAAAATTTGATGAACGTTTATTGCGAAAATATTGAACTGGCGGAGAGAGAGGGATTCGAACCCTCGATACCTTACGGTATACACACTTTCCAGGCGTGCGCCATAAACCGGACTAGGCGATCTCTCCATGCCAAGGGATTCATTATAACGTTCACAAGCTTAGTTCGACAATGCTCAGGATGAACAATGTTTGAATATTTCAAAGACTATATATTAAATTAAAAACTAAAGTGAAAAGATTCTGAGGGTAGTTCTATCGCCGTGAGAGGTCCATTGCGAAAAGCCTCAGTGTCAAGGTTAACGCAAGTGTCTGAAATATAAGGTCTGTAGCTCTGAAAAGGTATTTTTGCATAGTCATAGTTGAAATAATGCAAATTCATAGCATTTACAGGTGTGTGCCCAAAAATATATTTATATTTACTTTTGTAATCAGAATTTAATAAAGGGCTTCTGGTCTCGCTTATTCCTAGCATACATTCTAGGTCACTTTTTTGATTTGGATTAATCCCTGCATGTGAGAAATGGTAATGTGTTTGCCAACTTCCATCTGTCCAGGCAAAGTCACGTAGCTCTTGAAAAAATTTAGCATGTTGCATTAATGGTTGAATGTTCGTCGCTTGCACTATGTGGTTAGCAAAGTCGCCTCCGTACCTTTCCCCGTGGATAAGAATTAGTTGCATTAATAATTTAAGGTTTGGATAATCATTTATAATGGTTCCTTGGTTGTTGGCTAAGCCATGTTTATTCATTTTTTGCCAGAGTTTATTTGCGATTACTGCCGGTATTTCAAAGTTTAAGAAAAACTCATCTTTTGTGACATTGTGAAATGATAATGTTGCACCATAGCTGAGTAGAGTTTCTAGCCCACCATTTAAAACCCAGGAGGTTTGTGATTGTAAAAACATCGCTTCATGGTTGCCGCCTAAACACACTAAATTTGTTTTGGTTTTCAAGTTTTCCAAGAAATCGATTGCATCTCTTGTATTTAAACCTCTATCAATTATGTCTCCTAGAAAAATAACAATATCTTCTTTCGCAAAATCAAGCATATGAGCAAGTTTAACTAATTTTGTATAACTGCCATGGACATCACCAATTGCAAAAAGCCTTCCTGTTATTGCTAGTTTTTTGGGCACCATAAATAATCGTTGAACCCTTTTTAAAATAGAATAGTTGTTGCTTGATAGCGCAGTATTAGTGGGTTCTATATATAAAGACTCTTTCCCTTTATTAATAATATTTATTTCAGAATGATACATAGTATAGGTGTCAACAATAACTCTTTTTAGTGCTAATGTTTTTTGATTTAAAGATATTAGTTTTTTCTGCATAGAAATATATCGTGCATAGAATGTAATATTCTCAATGGGTTTGTTCATAACAAAAAATTACATTAAAAAAATATTAAAGTTATTTCCTGAAAAGCCGGCTATTTAGCCATTATAGGTCGGTGCTGCCTTTGGTGATTTCATTTTCTTTACATTATGATAATAGTCATAAGTTAGAGGAATGTCGTTTGATAAGTTTTTACAACCTTGGATTTCACCAATAAACATAGTGTGGGTTCCAATATCCATCTGATTAATAACTTTTGCTTCCATAATAGCTACAGAGTTTTCAGTTACTAACGGAGTACCAGTTTCGCCGATTTCATACTTAGTGTCTTCGAATTTGTTCTTATCTCTACCACTTTTAAATCCAAATTTACCTATGAAGGGTATTGGTGTGTCTTGTTCCAAAACGGAAACACCAAAAAAGCCACTCTTTTCTATGTATCCATGAGTCAGATTTTCCTTGTTAATGCAGGTCGCTATTCTTGCAGGCTGAGAAGTTACCTGGAAGACAACAGTTGCTATTTGACCATTATATTTTTTATCAAGAAATGAGCTTACAATATAAACACCATAACCTAATTTAAAAAGAGCGGACTTATCCACTATAGTGTTATTCCCATAGGAGGAACAAAAACTCTAGTAGCAAGGTCTTTGTCTATCATAAAAAGACCAGCTGAATCACCCGCAAGTTTTAGGGTTTGGATAATATCATCAAAACTTGCTTCTTCTTCTACTTGTTCATCAATAAACCATTGTAGAAAGCTAGCACTAGCATGGTCTTTTAGTTCATAAGCTAGGTCCATTAGTTTTCCAATACGTGCGGTTACTTTGGTTTCATGTTCAAGGGAAAATTGGAAAGCATCAATTGGGCTTTTCCATTCTTTGCCTGGGTCGCCAATAGCAGAAAGGAAGACCTTCCCTCCTCTATCTATTACAAAATCATAGAATTTTTTAGCATGAGCTTGCTCTTCCATTGCTTGAACTCTCATCCAACTAGCCATTCCTTTGAGGCTGATTGATTCAAAGTAAGCAGACATTGCTAGATATATGTATCCTGAATATAGTTCGAAGTTGATTTGGTCATTAATCGCATCTTGCATTTTTTTGTTTAACATAGTGAACTCCTTAGCCCCAAACCCCCTAAAGTGGGTTTAAGTTGTTTTTCTTTATTGTAGTGATTTTGAAAGTCATATTCAAGTAGTAATTTCCCTTCAGTCAGCTTATCACTTCGAGAGCCTCAGTGAACGCTGACAGCTCCCCGATTCGGGGAGCCGAATATTTGGTTAGTTGATCTTTAAAATGTATATTGAAATGAATTTAAAAGCCTCCCCAAATTGGGGAGGTGTCACAAAATGACGGAGGGGAGTATTTGCCTTTAAGCCTTAATGAGATTAAAATAATTCCACTATGAAATTTGAGGTTGGATTAATAATTGATATTGAGCAGACAATAACCGAGCTCGAAACAAACCATTATTCCAGAACAAAGTTGGTCCTTAATCCAGGCGAGTATGCTATTCGTGGAAGCATTATAGACATTTTCCCTTCAAATAGTAACGCTCCTATCAGACTAGAGCTTTTTGATACTGTCATAGATGATATCAGGACTTTTGAGCCAACTACACAGCGGTCACTTTCTAAAAATGATAGAGTAGAAATAGCACCTTACGACAAGAGCATTAAGCGACATGAGTATGTAATTCCACATGAAATCCTTTTTGATTTAAGCATCGGTGACAAGGTGGTTCATATTAACCATGGGATAGGTATTTATCAGGGTCTTGAACGAATGAAATTTGGTGAGTTTGAAGGCGAATATGCTGTGGTTGAGTATCAAGAAGGCGATAAGATTTTTATCCCGATTGAGCAATTAGCCAGGATTTATAAATTTTCAGGCGGTATCTCTCCCGTTATTAATTCCTTACGAGACAAACAATGGGAAAAGACACAGCAGAAAGTTAAGAAGGTTGTTAAAGATATTGCAAAAGACCTTTTTAGTCTTTATAAAAATCGTAAGTTAAGAGAAGGCTTTGCGTTTCAGGAAGACAGTGAACTCATTTTGCAGATGGAAGAAACCTTTCCTTTTCAAGAAACAAGAGACCAGTTAAAAGCTATTGAAGATATTAGAAAAGACATGGAGTCTCGCAAGGCAATGGATAGACTCGTTTGTGGTGATGTTGGATTTGGAAAGACAGAAGTCGCAATTAGAGCAGCACTTAAGGCAGTTATTAGCAGAAAACAGGTGGCGGTGCTTGCACCAACTACAATTTTATCCAAACAGCATTATGAGGTTTTTAAGTGCAGGATTGGTAGTCTAGGAGTGAACGTAGAGTTTATTAATAGATTCAAGACAAAGAAAGAACAAAAAGAAACATTAAATAAACTAAAGATGGGAACTATAGACGTTATAGTTGGTACACATAGATTATTACAAAAAGACATAGAGTTTGCTGATTTAGGACTACTTATAATAGATGAGGAGCAGAGGTTTGGAGTTATTGCAAAAGAGATGCTTAAAAAATATAGAAGCCATATAGATGTTTTAACCTTATCTGCTACACCTTTACCGCGAACATTATACATGTCTATTTCTGGAATCAGAGATATTAGTGTTATTAATACGCCACCACTGGAACGTTTGCCTATCCTTACAGAGTCACATGAGTTTGATATAGGTTATATAAGGGACAAGATTAAGTTTGAGCTTAAACGCAAGGGGCAAGTCTTTATATTACATAACCGGATAAGTGACATTATTCATTTGCAGAATCAAATACATAATGTTTTGCCAGAGATTGATATTCGTGTTGGTCATGGGCAGATGAGTGCGAATCAATTAGAGCAGTTGATGATAGATTTTTATGAGGGAAAATTCCCCGTACTTATTGCTACTACAATCATTGAAAACGGGGTGGATATACCTAATGCCCATACAATGATAATAAATAATGCAGAGCATTTTGGGCTTGCGCAGCTTCATCAGCTTAGAGGTAGAGTAGGAAGAAATCAGGTTCAGTCTTATTGTTATTTATTGTATAAGGATAAAACATTGTTTACTCAAGAAGTGAAAGAAAGATTCGAAGCTTTAATGGAATTTTCTGCTTTAGGATCAGGTTATGATATTGCGCTTAGGGATTTGGAGTTGCGTGGGATTGGAAATATTCTTGGTACTGCCCAAAGTGGTTATATGGAAGCAGTAGGCTTTGAATTTTACATGCATATATTAAATGAAGCAATTGCTAGGGAAAAGGGCGAAAAGCACAGAGAAAGACCTTATTTGAACATTTCCACTAGGATGGAAGCATATATTCCAGAAGAGTATATCCCAGATATGAGCATAAGATTAGCGCTGTATAAATCTATTGCTGTACTTAGCAGCAAGCAAGAAGTTGTTAATCTAGTTAAAGAATGTGAGGATAGGTTTGGTAAATTGCCAGATAACCTAGTTGTGATGTTGCAGTTAATAAGCCATGAGCTAGATGAATAAAACAATTATTGGATGTTACTGATATTTTTTACTATAATGGCTGATAATGTTTAAAAATATAAAGTCGTTGTTGTTATCTATAAAAATGTACCCTTTGTTTGTTTCTGTTATTCCAGTTTTTGTTTGTTTTTTGGTTGCTAAGAACAACAATGTGTTGATTGGTTTGTTGCCTTTTGTTCTAATGATCTTAACAGTTGCAGTGGCTGTTTTAGCAATTAATTTGGTTAGCGAATACTTTGTTTTTAAAAAAGGCAAATCATCTCGGTCAATATTTGAACCAATAATAATGTTGTCAGAAAAATTTTTTAAATCGAAGAAAATGATACTTTGGGTTGTGTTGTTATGGATTGTATTTTTTGTGTTGTTGTTGTTTTTTGTTTTGTATTCCAGCGTAAACCTCATGTGGTTTGTTTTGCTGGGTTGGTTAGGTTGGCAAATATATATTCCGCAAAATAATTTAATAAAAAAAAGTAAGTATAGTGAAATAATTGTTTTTCTTTTATTGGGACCACTACTTTTTTCAACAATTTATTACGCTTTTACTGCTGACTTTTCTTTTAGATTGCTTTTGTTTTCTATCCCCTTTGGTTTGTATGTTTCATCGATTGTTACGGCAAACTACTTACAAGAAACCAGCGACAACTCTTTAATGACAAGAGTAAGGGGGAAGAGACGTTATTATGTAGAAATAATTTTACCCTATGTGATGTTATTTTTATTGGTTATTTTTAGTAATAAATACTTTCCTTTATTGATTGTATTCTTGTCTGCTTTTAGAGCGTATAAGCTGGTTGTTAAATTGGTTCGTGACGATGTAGACGAGCTTGTTTTAGAAACAGTTCAATTACAGAAAATGTTTAGCCTTCTGTTGTTTTTAGGCGTATTTATAGAGTATTTAATTAAATAAAAACTGCAAACATAGCACAACTAATTATTAGTTATGCTATGTATTTTTAATACTAGATTAAAACGTAGACGCTTCGATTCTTCTGTTTAGTGCACGCCCAGCTTCTGTGTTGTTAGTTGCAACTGGATCTGCCTCACCAAGACCTTGCACTATAATTCTTTTTTTATTAACTCCAAATTTATAAATTAGTACATTTGCCACTGATTTTGCTCTAAGTTCAGATAGTTGTTGGTTAAATTTCTTATCACCTTGATTATCTGTGTATCCCTTAATAATCAGGTTAATTTCTGGATGGTATAATAGAAATTCAGCATAATTCTGTATAACTTTTTCATATTCACTCTTAACCGCAGATGCACCAGAATTAAAGTTAATCTTCATGTTCATTTTCTCTACTTTACCTTTTTGTTTAAAAACTTCTTCTAGTTCATTAAAATATGTTTTTTTCACTGGTTCTTTAATTTCAGGAATAATTGGAGCAACAGGAGCAACTGGTTCTGGCTTTTTTTGCTCAACTTTAGCTGTTGGCATATAAAAAATAATTTGATAAATAGTGTCATTTCCTGAGTTGTTATCAAAGTATAAATTTTTAACTTCAAATCTTGGTTCAAAGTTATCAACAATTTTTAGGAAGCAACCGAAGCCAAGGTCAAGCCCAAGCTTTGCTTGGTATCCGCCAACGCCACCAATACCAGCCAGCAGATAAGGAGTAACTATGCTTTTATTGGGGAATAGATAGAGAGCGTTTGCTCCGCCACCAACAAGCAGCTTGTCTTCGCCTAAACTAGTTATTTTGCTAAAAATAAAGCCAATATTATAGTCTAAAAAGAGGTTTTCGCTAATTTTATCGGTATAATACGCTCCAATTTCCCATGAATTGTTATGGTCTTTAGCTTGATCCATATAATGATAGCCAATATACGGCGACACTACTGCGTCATAAGAAAAACTAAAAGTTAATATAGATAGAAGCAGTGAAAAGATAAGTATTGTTTTTTTTGTATTCATAATTTTGTCATCTCCATTTTTTAATATTAACCATCTTATGGTATCGGCTATTGGAAGTCAAATTTCCTTGCGTAGCTATTGCCTTTTATAGTTATTTACGAATAAAGTATCGTAATTTTTTCCCAATATTCCCACATTAATATTCATTTTTTTATCATTAGTTTGTAAACATAGATTAAATTTGTATAATTAAACTAAAGATTGTAATTATAGAAAGGTGGATGTTTAGTTGATGAATAATGCTGAAATCACAAAATCAGTTAGAGATGTATTGGCTGGCAGTTGGCCAGTGGTGATTGGGGCATATTTAGTTATTGCTGTTATTCGAATGTTTTTGGGGAATGTTCCAGTTTTGGGCTGGGTTACTTGTTTAATTTTGACAGGGCCATTTAATGTTGGATTGTCGATTTTTTCTTTGAACATAATAAGAGGCAAGAAATCAGAATTTAAACAAATATTTGATGGATTAAACTTCTTTGGTGTAGCTATGTCGGCTTATTTGCATATTTTTGTTTACACCATATTATGGACGATTTTGTTTGTTGTGCCAGGAATAATCGTCTTTTTATCATATAGCATGACGTTTTATATAATTGCTGACAATCCAAACATTGCACAGAAAGATGCGAGGAAGAAAAGCATTGAAATGATGAAGGGTAATAAATGGAAACTTTTTTGTTTGTATTGCAGGTTTATTGGTTGGTATGTTTTAAGCGTGGCAACTTTGGGGATAGGCTTTTTGTTTTTGTCTCCGTATGCTGGAATAAGTGTTGCTAAGTTTTATGATGAAATCAAATAGTTTCGATTTAGTAAATTAATAAAAGAAGGTTATGAAAATGAAAAAGAAACCAATATCTAAAATTATAAAAAAGGGAATTCGATTAGGTAATAAGATTATCCCTAAAAAGAGTAAAGCTAAGGTAAAGCTAGGGCTTGCTCCTGGTTCTTTGGTTTTTACTGGCGAAAGAAAAATGGCAGAGGTAGAGATTTCTGTTATTCAACATCTCAAAGAACAGTATAGCGAAAGTAATCCAAAAAATTCCGCAGAAGTTATCGATTTGGTTAAAGATTTTAAGGGTATAACGTGGATTAATGTTGAGGGTCTTCATGATGAGAAGATTATTGAAGAAATTTGTACGTTTTTTGGTATTCACAAGCTTACGATGGAGGATATCCTTAGTGTTGGTCAACGTCCAAAGCTAGAAGAGCATGGAGAATATTTGCATGTAGTATTAAAAATGTTGATGGTGGGGATGAAGAAACAAAAGTGAGCTATGAACAGCTAAGTTTTATCAAGAAAGGGAATGTTCTTATAACATTTCAAGAGAAAAAGGGAGATGTGTTCGATGGAGTTCGTAGAAGATTAAAAGAAGGCAAGGGGATTAGAAATAGAAGCGCAGACTATGTGATGTATGCACTTATGGACGCTGTTGTAGATTATTATTTTGTAATACTAGAAGTTTTTGGCGAACAGTTAGAAGAGGTTGAGTCCTTTTTGCTCGAAAATCCTGACAAGAGCACTCTTAATCGGTTGCACTTGTTACGTAGAGAGACTTTGAACATTCGTCGCTCTATTTATCCTTTGCGCGAAGTTGTGAGTAGCTTTGAGAAAATAGAAGAACCGATGGTTGCTAAAGAAGTAAAGGTCTTTATTCGGGACTTATACGATCACACTATTCAGGTCATTGATACTGTTGAGGTTTTTAGAGAAATCGCTTCAGGTTTGTTAGACCTTTATATGAATAGTGTTTCAAATAAAATGAACGAGGTTATGAAGGTTTTAACCATTATTGCTACTATTTTTATTCCCTTAACCTTTATTGTCGGAGTGTATGGAATGAATTTTGACAATATACCAGAGCTACATTTCCAAAATGGATACTTTATAGTTTGGGGTTTAATGGTCTTTCTTTTTGTCGGAATGTTATTTTATTTTAAAAACAAAAAATGGTTCTAGGTTAAAAATAGGTACAAAAAAAGCCCCGATACCGGGGCTTTTTAAAATTCTTTATAGTGTAGAAGCTTCTATGCGTCGATTCATAGCTCTACCTTCGGCTGTATCGTTAGCGGCAACAGGGTCTTCTTCGCCAAATCCTTGAGCTGTGATTCTGGCGTTGCTTATTCCGTATTTATTAATTAACACATTAGCAATTGCTTGTGCTCTTTGCTCAGATAATAGTTGGTTAGCTTCTGCTTCTCCTACATTATCTGTGTAGCCTTTAATTAAAAGCTTTACTTCAGGATGAAACATTAGAAACTCTGCATAGTCCAGGAGAGTTATTGTGTAGTCGTCTTTTACGATTGCTTCGCCTGAGTCAAATTTTATTTGCATGTCTAATTTTTCTACTTTTCCTGTTTTTTTGAACGCTTCTTCTAGTTTATTGTTTACTATAGGCCAAGTTAAGATGATTTGATAAACAGTATCATTGCCTAAAGTATTACCATAATAGATGTTTTTAACTTCAAGTCTAGGTTCGAAGTAATTGCTTATTTTAATTTTCACACCTAATCCAAGGTTAAGTCCAATGCGTGATTGATAACCAATATCCCCCCCTAAGCCAGCTAGAACGTAAGGAGTTATTCGATCAAAATTTGCAATATTATATAAGGCATTAATGCCTCCAGCTAAGAGTAGTTTGCCTTCTGATGAACTTTTTATAGAACTTAGCGCAAGCCCAAGATTGTAATCTAAAAACAGTCGGTCGCTAAGCTGATCGGTATAATAGGCGCCTATCTCCCAGGCGTTATTTAGATCTCTTGTTTGGTCCATATAGTGATAACCCAAGTAAGGTGAAATTACTGCATTGGCCGAGTACCCGAAAGATAATAAAGATAAAACTAAACAGAACAGAACAATTGCTTTTTTCATTCTAGCCTCCTAATTATAATGATATTTATCATAGTTTAACTAAAATGCTAAGTCAATCTGTTTGAAGATCTGCGTTATTCATTAATTTTTTCTGATATAATTATTTAAAAAGTAAGCATAGAAGATATGCCTATTAGATTGTTTCAGCTTGAATTTATTTAGGAGTTATTGTTTTTGAAAGTATTACTAATTCAGCCACCTATTGAGGATTTTTACCTTACAGAAATTAGAACCTATCCTCTTGGAATATTATATTTAGGAACTTTTCTGCAGAAAAATGGTATAGATGTTGCACTTCTAGATTGTTTAAGTCCTTATAAAAAGAAGACAATTCCTTTGCCCAAAGAGTTTTCATATTTAAAGAAGATTTATAGTGAAAAAGAAGTTGGCCCACTTAAGCTTTTTGGCGCTTATTATCGATTTGGACTATCTGCTGAGCAAATACTAGCGAAGATTGAAAACATTAAACCAGACTGCATTGGAATTACTTGTAATTTTACGACTTATTTTAATATTGTTGGTGCTTTAACAAAGCAGATAAAAGAGAGATTCCCTAACATTAAGATTATTATCGGGGGATATCATGCAACAGTTTATCAAAAAGAAATTTTAGAAAAATATCCGTGGATTGATCATATTATTAAAGGTGCTGATGAAAATGAGTTTTTAAAAGTACTAGGGTTGCCTCTAGATGCTGATAATTGTTTTACAAAAACTATTCCGAACAGAAACTTGATTGATTCTTCTAACTATAAGATGTACAAAAAGAATTTTAGCTTCATCGTTGCAACACGTGGCTGCCCCAAAAGATGTACTTTTTGTACTGTAGCCTCAATGCATGGAGATAGTTTTGTCTTGCGTCCTGTAGATAACATCATTTCAGAAATGCAAAATTTATATTCTCAGCATGATGTTAGAGTGTTTGATTTTGAAGACGACAATTTGTCTTTGAATAAAAGTTGGTTCAATGAGTTATTAGATAAAATTGTAACAACTTTTTCAGAGAAGGACATTCAGCTTTATGCAATGAATGGAATTTCTGTGGAGACACTTTCGCCAGAACTATTAAAGAAGATGCGGAGTGCTGGCTTTAGGAATTTGAACGTTTCACTTGTAACTGCACAAGATGCTATAAAAAAGAAATTAAATCGACCATTTACGAATGAGCAGTTTGAAAAGATAGCCCAGGAGGCAGTTGCTCTTGGATATGAAGTTACTGCATATTTGATAATAGGATTGCCTGAGCAGACGAAGCAGGAGATTGATGAAACCATTGGTTATTTAGCGACCATGGGTGTTTTGATTGCACCTTCGTTTTATTATCCACCACCTGGTACAGTCGATTTTGATTGGTTAGTTAAGGAGAAAATTATCGACCCAGATAATTGGATATCTTTTCGTTCGTCTGTTTTTCCTGTGGAAACAGAGCATTTGAAGCGAGAAGATTTAGTGCATTATTTTCAATATATTCGTCTGCTTAACTTTTGTGAGGAGTTAAAGAAAAAATACCATTTAACACAAATTAATTTAAAGAATCTAGAGGCTATCAATGCTCTTACTTTTGCTGAAATTACTTCTGGTAATGTGAGAGAAGAGGAGATAGGCATAGCTCAAATAAAAGAATATTTAGAGACTGGCATAATCAAGCGTATTTTAAAAAAATAAATTTTATTATTTGATTTCCAACTTTTTTAGCGATACCATTTTAAATTAAAGATGGCAAAAAAAAGGAAATAATTATGGAAAAAACAATAAATCTTAAAATAGATGGCATGACTTGTGCTAGTTGTGTCTTGCACATTGAAAATGACCTCAAATCTAGGCAAGGTGTTGTTAGTGCAGTTGTAAATTTGCCTTTGAAGAGAGCGGAAGTTTCTTTCGAGACTGACATTTTATCTGAGAAAGATATTATAAAAGTTATCAAAAACGCAGGATTTCAGGCAACATTAATCGACGTCTCGGAAAAAGAAGAGGATGCTGTCAATTCTCAAATAGAAGAAAAAGAGAATCTCAAGCAGCGGCTTAGGCAGCTTGTAGTTACTGCAATCCTCAGCACTATTGTTTTATTGTTAGGTTTTGTATGGAAGATTCATAGTGGCATGGAAATAATGATGGTTCTTTCCTTGGTTATTATTCTTTATGGCGGGAGAGGATTTTTTAAGAAAGGTATTCCTGACCTGTTTAAGGGTAGACCGGCCATGGATACTTTAGTGTCGCTTGGAATTGGTGCAGCTTTTATTTATTCTACCTATTTAATGTATTTTACTTCTAAACAAGAAGAATATTTTATGGATGTTGCAATTATTACTACTTTTATTTTACTTGGTAGATACTTAGAGGCGAGAGCAAAGGGAAATGCTGGGGCTGCCATAAAAAAGCTACTTGAACTTTCACCTAAAATAGCACACAGGGTCATGAAGAATGGAGAGACGGAGGAGATTAGTGCGAAGGATATCCAGCTTGGTGATGTTTTAAGGGTTAAACCTGGCGAAAAAATTCCTACAGATGGAATTATTACAGAGGGTTATGCGGCTATAGACGAATCAATGGTTACCGGAGAAAGCATTCCAGCTGACAAAGTATTAAATGATAAAATAATTGGCGCAACAATTAATGGCAATACTGCCTTTACTATGGTCGCGACAAAAGTTGGGTCAGACACTGTGCTCGCCCAAATTGTAAAAATGGTGCAAGAGGCTCAGATGCATAAGGCTCCTATTCAGAAATTGGTTGATGTTGTGGCTGGTTATTTTGTCTGGGGAGTATTGATTGTAGCTACTATTACTTTTGTTGCTTGGTCAATTATAGCTGGAGGCATAACTACCGCTGTTTTTGTTCCTACTGTTGCTGTTCTAATAATCGCTTGTCCTTGTGCGCTAGGTTTAGCAACTCCAATCTCGATAGTAGTTGCTTCAGGTAAAGGTGCACAACTAGGCATTATTATTAAAAAGACAGAAAGTTTAGAGAAGGCTCACAAGATTACGGCTATAGCCTTTGATAAGACGGGAACTATTACAAAAGGACAGCCAGAGGTGCAAGAATTTCAGCTTTTGAAGGGTCAAGAAAAAGAAGCTCACTCGATAGCCTTGGCATTAGAAACACATTCGGAACATCCGTTGGCTAGAAGCATCGTCTCGTATACTAAAGAATTAGAAGCAGATAATAGAGAAGCGGAAGTAAAAGAATTTGTTGCTCAAACAGGCTTTGGTCTTCAAGGGCAAATAGCAAAAAAGAAATATTATATAGGCAATAGTAAGTATATGGAGCAGGTAGGCGTGCAAAGTTCTTTAAGCAAGGAAGCAATAAATAATATGTACGATAAAGGTTACACAGTTGTTTGTTTAGCTGACGAAACAAGTGTTCTTGCTTTGTACGGTGTACAGGATGGGATTAAGGAAAGCTCACGAAAGGCAATTAGGCTCTTACATAAACGAAAAATTAAGACCATTATGATAACAGGTGATAATGAAAAAGTAGCTCAGGCAATTGCCAACGAAGTTGGGATTGATGAAGTTCACAGTAGCGTTACACCAGATCAGAAAGTACAGATAATTACTGACTTGCAAAAACAGGGCTATTTTGTCGCTATGGCGGGTGACGGCATAAATGATAGCCCTGCTATTGCAAAAGCAGATGTAGGGATTGCTATGGGAACGGGAACAGACATAGCAATTGAAACTGGTGATTTGGTTATAGTTAAGGGTGATTTACAAAAAGCGGTGGAAGCGATCGACCTTTCTCGTGCAACGTTAAGAAATATTAAGCAAAATTTATTTTGGGCCTTTATTTATAATACAATAGGGATTCCGTTGGCAGCCTTTGGTTTTCTTAGTCCTGCGTTTTCAGCTGGAGCAATGGCTTTTTCTTCAGTTTCGGTGGTTATAAATGCGCTAAGGTTGAAAAGATTTAAATCTGTTTAGTAGTATGCTTTTTTTGTTTTTAACTTTTAATAACTGATTGTGCTATAAAGCCTTTGCAAATGAGGTGTGTTTATAAAAGCACAACCCCTTAGAACAGAAATAATGGATGCAATAAAAAATCTGCTTGTAACGTTATAATTAATGTTAGGTAAGTAGGGAGGCTAGCTGAATGAGTGATGGAATAAGCATAGGAAGTATAAATGTAGGCTTAAGTGATACGAGGAATATAAGTTCTCAAGTATCGATGCCAAAGGTAGACAACGACAATCTTCGTTCGTTGCCGACATCCTTTTATCCTGCAGATAAAGGTTCTATTGAATATTCCTCGCCGATGGTTAATGAGTTTGCTGGATTGGGCGACCTCTCTATTTCTTCAGATATCTCCATTCAGGGTATTGGTTCCTCAGAATTTAATTTTTCTTCTTCAGATATTTCAGGGTTAGGTTATAAAGAAGCTGAAGAAATATTCGCAATGCAAGGCGTTGGAGGTGCAGCCCCTCCTGGGTATGAAGGTCATGGCGCTAGTTTCCGCCCTGATTCCGTCCAAGCTACAGAAAATATTCAGGCAATGGCTGAACTTTTCGCAAACATGTAGTTAATTAATAAAATTCTCCTAAATTTTTATTATAAGCATCTCCCTCTAAGGTGTGTTATTATTGTAATATGTCTTGAAAGGAGAGTAGGATATGTCCGTTAAAAATAATGATAATATTAAAGTGCACTATACAGGAAAACTAGAAGACGGTACTGTTTTTGATTCATCAGAAGGAAGAGAACCATTAGCGTTTAAGGTTGGCGTTGGTCATGTTATTCAGGGCTTTGATGAAGGCGTTCTTGGCATGAAAGTTGCTGAAAAAAAAGAAATTTTTATCCCGATGGAGAAAGCATATGGAAAATATAGCGAAGATTTAATTGTTTCTTTTTTAAAAGAGCAGTTGCCAGAAGATATGGACTTTGAAGTTGGACTGAAACTTCAAATGCCTTCGGAGCATGGTATGATGATACCAATTACTGTCAAAGAAGTAACAGATAAAGAGGTTTTTTTGGATGCAAACTCTGATCTAGCAGGCAAAAATTTAATTTTTGATGTACAATTAGTAGAAATAATGTAAATTTATTGCCAGACTATAAACAAATTTGTTATATTTTGGTAAGATTACAGTAAGGTTAAAAAATAGAGGCGAGAGAGGTGGTAACATGGTTTTAGATTTAAATGTGTCCATTAGAGAAAACAACAACATTCCAGTTATTGATTTAGAAGGCGAAATTGACGTTTATACGTATCCGAAGTTAAGCGATGCTTTGCAGTATGTTTTTGAAACATATCCTAATGCCAAAGATCTTATTGTGAACTTAGATAAGATTCGCTACATTGATAGCACAGGTTTAGGTGTTATTGCGAATGGAGCAAATCAAATCAAAAAGATCAATGAAGGGTATATTAATATTATCAATGCTACTCCTCAGATAAAAAAAATATTTGATGTTTCAGGCTTAATTTCTGCAAATTTTAAAATTTTTGATAGTGAAGAAGATGCTGTTACTAATTTAAGTAAATAGGGGGAGAGCTAATGACAAATATTAAATTAACAATCCCAAGCATGTCAGACTATGTTGGGGTGGCTAGATTGACTGCTTCAGGCATTGCAAATAGGATGAAATTCACTCATGAAGATATTGAAGATATAAAAATAGCTGTTTCTGAGGCATGTACAAATGCCGTGCAATACGCTTACGGAGATTCTCCAGGAGAAATAGAATTAGCTTTTAGCATGTTTGAGGATAAGCTTGAGATTAAAATTTCAGATTCTGGTAAAGGATTTGATGTTGAAGCTGACGTGAAAACTAAAGAAGATGATCCTGAAAAAATTGGGTTAGGCTTAGGCATAGTTTTTATGCGTAGCTTGATGGATCATGTTGACTATGACACATCTGCTAATGGAACGACAGTTACTTTGGTGAAAAAAGTTAGCTCCTAGAAAATACTAGCCAGATGATAATCATCATAGGTTTATTAACATTGGTTTCAATAGGAATAGGGACTATGTTGGTCAATTTGACAGAAGGAGAGTCAGCCTTAAGTTTGGCTTCTTTTTGGATAGGCATAGGGCTAATAGTAGCAAGCCTTTATTTTTTCATTTCTGCAATGTTTTTCCCTCAATTGATTAACCTCGCTATCTAAATATAGATTAATCAATTATAAGCTTTTATTTATTTTCTTTTTTATGATAAACTTATCAGGCGGATTTTTCCGTAATAAACATACCTTGGATTTTCAGTAAATGTAACGTGTGACTTAATAGTTGTTACGTTTTGACAAGGTAGAAGAAAAACAAAAGGAGCAAAAAATGTCAGAAGAAAAATCAGTAGAAAAAGTAGAAGTTGCAACCTCAGAAGAAAAGGAAATAAGAAAGCCAAGGCCACATAAAGAGCAACTTAAAACAAGTATTTCTGAACGAGTTGTAACAATGAGACAACTTTTAGAAACAGGCGTTCATTTTGGACACCAGACAAGAAGATGGAACCCTAAGATGGCTCCGTATATTTACACTTCCAGAAACGATATTCACGTTATCGATTTACAAAAAACATTGGGATACATAAATAAAGCATATGACTACATAAAAGAGGAAGTAGCTAAAGGAGCTACGGTTTTATTTGTGGGAACCAAGAAACAAGCACAGGCTGCTATCGAAGAAGAAGCTAAGAGATGCGAAATGCCATATATTTGTAATAGATGGCTTGGTGGTATGCTTACAAATTTTGAGACAATTAAAAAGTCTATTAAAAGAATGGAAGAAATCGAAGGCTGGAAAGAATCAGGCTTGTTTAATGCTTTTGTTACCAAAGAGCAATCAGTGTTAAACAAAAAACTAAGTAAACTTCATTACCATTTTGATGGCATCAAAGACATGAAGAATCTTCCTGATATTATTTTTATTGTGGATACACACAAAGAAGAAATCGCTGTTCACGAAGCGAACGTTTTAAATATGCCAATTATTGGTATTGTCGATACAAATTGTGACCCTGATTTAGTGAGCCACCCAATACCTGCGAATGATGATGCTATTAGAACCATAAAGTTGTTGGTTAGTATCGTTGCCAATGCAATCATCGAAGGTAAGAAATCAAGGTTAAGTAGCGAAGAAGCAATTACTCAAGAAGTTGAAGAGGTTTTTGTGAAAAGTGCTGAAGCAGCCAATGCTGATATAGATAAACTTGCATCTGTTGTAGATAAATTAATCGTTGACGATGCAAATGTTGAGGAAATCAAGAAAAAATAAGTAATATTTCGGAGGTTGATGATAATGGTTGAAGTAACAAAGCAGGAAATTCAAGAATTAAGAGCAAAAACTAATTGTGGAATTATGGATTGTAAAAAAGCTCTTAAAGATGCTAATGGAGACATGGAAGCAGCTGTTGATGTTTTAAGAAAAAAAGGCATGGCAAAAGCTGCAACTAGAAGTGACAGAAAAGC
>Ga0265294_10001992_pt1 | contig 27050 bp, 39 predicted proteins | sample MunlanPumphouse3_FD_192504 | JGI IMG/M metagenome (GOLD analysis project Ga0265294, IMG submission 192504) | Groundwater microbial communities from a municipal landfill in Southern Ontario, Canada - Pumphouse #3 | ecosystem: Environmental > Aquatic > Deep subsurface > Groundwater | place... | reverse complement strand
CGGGGTAGATTATTGGTAACTCGGTAGCCTCATAAGCTATGTCATATGCAGGTTCAATTCCTGCCCCCGAGACAATTGTCCCATATGCTAATCTTATTTAGCTTCGGTAAAGACCTGTTTAATAGGTGGGAACTATTAAATAAGTAAGTTGAATATTTGGCAAGATTAGTCTTATTATTTTGCCGCTATAGTCTAAATGGTTAGGGCACTGGTCTCTAAAACCGGACTGTGTCGGTTCGACTCCGACCAGCGGTACCAGATAATTATATAGTGTGATTGAGGTTTGGAGACTACCAGCATACATTTATATTCTATGGAAGCAAAAACGTCCCTGTAAAACAGTCCCTCAAATTTAAATCTCTCCAGTATTTTCAAATCAGGTTATAATATGATTATATGTGTTGAGCCAATATGATTTTGGTAATTGATGAATCCACTGGAGTAATCCAGTTAGCCAGCGTAAGTGTAATAGCAGCGGTGTTGACGGTGAAATGGTTTTTAGTGCCGAGTTAGCGACTAAAGCAACACAAAATTTAAGGTTTAGGACACACAGCAAACCAAAAAAATCTAATTGAAAATAGAAAAAAAGCGTCCTTGTAAATTATCCTTAACTTTTTTGACAAGCTTAGGATCTTGGAGTAATATCTTAATTATTTCTTATCCCTGTAATTACTAATAGACTTGGATGAGTCTTAAAAGAAACTAAATAGAAAATATCTAAATCTCTCAAAGGTCATACTTGGAATATGGGTAAAATTTGTATAAACAATAGAAAAAACAATAAATATATAGTTCAATCTTAGTTATAGAGTTTTGTAAATCAAGGTTGGATTATTGGAAGTATCCTTAAAATAAATCGGGGTGATGCAGCGGCTAGCAATTGAGAGTCATAATCTTAAAGTCGGTGGTTCGAGTCCACCCACGAGGACCAAGTTTTTATATGTACATCATGGAGTGCCTGGAGGTATACAACTGCAGAGCATAATGTTAGCGGTGATCAACGATAATGTTATGTGTATAGAGGGCTTCGATTACTCTCCGCTCCACCAAATTTATTTCCCAGTAGCTCAAATGGATTAGTGCATGCCGTCATCGTTCAACTGGACAGGATAATCGGCTACGAACCGATAGATCGGGATTCGAATTCTCGTGACGGCACCAAGACAAGCTCATTGAAAGGGTCAATCTTTTATTAAGTGGTAAGGTTAAAGAGGAAATTTCAGAAGGGATCCAAATAAGATTATTAATTTAGACCCCCTTTTCCACGTGACTTATTTTTAATGAAGGGTGTTTCCCCATCCCTTGATCTTCCGCCAATATGGAGTTGATATGAACAAATACTATGAAACTGATAAACCTTTTATTGCTAAGAAAGACTTAGTAGATAACGGATGGTACAAAGGTTACAATCGAATTGCTGATAAAGGCATATGGAATGCCGAGAAGTCTAGATTTGAATTTGTAAGAATTAAGTTTGGTGATTGGAGAATGGATTGGTCAAGACATCCTGAGGACGATGACGAAATGGCGTTATTCTATCCATTTGAATTTATATGCAACAATGAGTAAGGTAACTGTAAAGCACAGGAACAAGACAACCTATATTGGACCAGGTGGTTGGAATAACTGTCCCTGTTGCATATTGATGCATTATCGTAATAGAAAGTTTAGAAAGAAATACACTGCAAGAGTTTAGAGAAGAAGGAAATCATGGGTAGCAGAAAACGACGTAAAGAATTGAAATATAAGGTGATACCCTTAGAAGAAGTGTACAGGACATTATCCTCGCTGGAAGCAACAGAGTAGGAACTACTGAAGAAAATAGTGAAGGTTCCAGATTATCCAGATCGGTTGAAACAGTAGAGCCTACAGACTTGGGAAGATTACAGTTCTTTATTCAGCAAACTAAGGGAAATAAGCCAGAAGTACCAGATAGCTATTATAACACACTAGTGGAAGGGAAACGGAAATTAGATTTCCTAGTTGAAGAATACAGAAAGATGTATTGCAATGGAGAATGGTGGGGAACTTATCAAATAGAACAGGATTGGATAGAATATAGTTGGATAGTTCCATATTTGTTAAAGTGGAAGAGAAATTATGGATATATGTAATTATAAATAGATGCTTCTCATATAATTTTGGAGAGGTGCTGGAGTGGTCGATCAGAGGCGTCTGGAAAGCGTCTGGGCGTGGTGATACGTTTGTTTAACCATCACCAATAAGACTAGTTTACTTTTCGTTATTGATGCGGTTAATTGAAAAAATGAATGAAAAACATTCATCTAAATGGGTAACTCTCAATATTAAATATTAAAAAATTAAAACAAGGATGTAATTAAGAACATGATGAAATTATACGAACCTATTCAAAAGCATTATTACAATATGCAAATTCGCATATCGGGGTGTCGTGTGATTTAATCATACTCAATAAACATAATGAATAAAACTATATGAGACACCTTCTTACAGGGTGTCTTTTTTTATGTCTCAAAATAGAATTCAAGTTTTTTGTAATTGGGTTATAATATGTATAGTGATATCTTATGCTACCTTCGTCTAATGGTTAGGACATCAGATTTTCATTCTGGGAATAGGGGTTCAATTCCCCTAGGTAGTACCAAATTTTATATGGTGTAATTGGTGTAATGGTAGCACGGAGGATTGTGATTCCTTTAGTACGGGTTCGAATCCCGTATTTCACCCCATAAACAAGCAAAAGGATATATGGGTTGAAACCATTGACGAATGGGCAACAATTGATGTATGCATATATGGAAAAAATGATAATTACCGTATAGAAGTTAGAAAATAAAAAGATAAAGAAAGAAGACTAGCTACCTGAAGGGTTTAGAAAGGGTAGAATATTAAAGATTGGAAAGCTATCCTAATGGTAAGGAAACAGTTTGCTAAACTGTCGCCTACGGGCTTACGGGTTCGAATCCCGTGCTTTCCTCCAAATTTAAAATACCAGTATTTTCAAATTGGGTTATAATAAGAATACTGATAAGGGAGAGAGGTTACAAAAACAGAGTATTTCAATCAATTCATGTAATTTTTATGGATAGAACGTTGATTTTTAATTTATTGATCTGGTGTAGCTCAACGGTTGAGCAGGGAGCTGTTAACTCTCAGGATGTAGGTTCGAATCCTACCACCAGAGCCAAATTTAATATTGAACGGGGGTAACTCAATTGGTAGAGTACTGCTCTGATAAAGCAGAAGTTGGGAGTTCAAGTCTCCCCCTCCGTACCAAACTTGTGCAGGCGTAACTCAGTTGGTAGAGTAGGTGGCTCTTAACCATCAAGTCGTGGGTTCGACCCCCACCGCCTGTACCAAATTTTAGGAGATAAAAATATGAAACTATTGCCGTTAATACAAGAAGCATTTAATAAAAAGAAATCGTCTAAATTCGTAGGTTCACCTAATGACTTCAGGGTTGTAAAAAAACAAGAGATAATTTAGTCCCCTTAGAAAATTAAGGTTACAAAAAAATCAACTGGGGACACCTATTGGATAACTAAGAAGTGGTACGAATCTCACAAAGAGGAATATTAGATACCCAAACAAAGTAAACCGAATAAAATGGTTGGCGGAGCTGAGTAGGTTAAAGTAAAAAAATAGATTTAGCCTAAAAATATCAAAGAATTTACAAAAATGTATTTTAATGACAAATATACCAAAGGCCCTAAAAGTAAAGATATATAGTACAACGATTAGTTGGCCAACAATGATCTAGGAATACGTATGGTTGTTCATGCTTACACTCATCATCTATATCAGGATATAAATGAAGCATTAAGAAACGGGTCAAAATTAACTGCACCAAAGAAAGAGGCTGTTGATGATATTTCTTAGTTTTTAAGTAAGGCTAAAAAATATGATGGAGTGGTTAAACGCATAGTTGCTTTTAATGATGAGGGCGGGTTTTCAAGACAAGCCTATGATAATTTTACTACAAAAGGAAATATATTATAGCATTTGTCATTCTGTTCTACAACACACAACGTAGGAGATTCTCCTTCTAAATTGACAAGTAGTGTTGGTGTGTTTAATAAATATTCCAAAGATTACAACCTGATGTTGATAATCAAATCAAAGTCAGGAGTTCCTATTTAGTCCATAAGCGAATATAGAAATTAGATGTAGATATTATTTGATAAGGGTGTAAAATTTAAAATTATAGACCATGTCCATAATGCGATGTCGGGATTTACTTAGGTCTATATGATAGAAGTATAATCCAACAATTCTGTAATTGGGTTATAATAAGAATAAAGAAAGTATAGGCCTATCGTTCAATGGTTAGGACAATGGGTTTTGATCCCGTCAATCGCGGTTCGAGTCCGTGTAGGCCTGCCAAATATTAAATGATAGTAATTCTATCGGTTTAGTTATTTATAGATTGGATGGGTAATGTATGATGCATTTTGTTGAGCGATACAAAGAAACCCATACAGTGTAAATATGTGCCGCAGTAGCTCAGTTGGTTAGAGTAGGAGAATCATAATCTCTTGGTCACTAGTTCGAATCTAGTCTGCGGTACCAATAATAAATGATAAATGATAAATGATAAATGAGACTAAGCCCCCGTATTCCCTTGTGATTAAGATGTTTAGTCAATGGGAGAGCATTTAATTTAATTGGGGAATTGGTATATCGGCTAGTGCACCAGTGTTACATACTGGCTTAGACAGGTTCAACTCCTGTATTCCCCACCAATTTATTATCTATAGCATAACTGGATAGTGCGTAACGATATTTGTCCTTATAGTTCAACTGGATAGAATAATGGGCTACGAACCTATAGATCGGGATTCGAATTCTCGTAAGGATACCAAAACAAAGAACCTTAATATTTCCAAATCAGGTTGTACTAAGGGTACAAATAAAAAAAGAGGTTATAAATGAAAGGATTAGATTATACTGAATATCAAATTAGGGAAACTATTGGCAAAATTAAATATTTTCAACGGAAATTGTCCCGATTAGAAGATGTTCATACTTTACAGTCCATTGAGGCTGAATTGAAAAAGTTCAAATATTGGAGAGTGGTTAGGATTGCTCAAATGGGAATGCCTGTTGGTAATTGTCTTGAACCTAATTATATGGTTTATTGTATCCATGACCTTAATCAAATTAAGGTTATTGATGCAGAAACCTATTATGAGTATAAAGCTCATGTAAATGCATTGAAACAAACTGTAAGAGAATATTATGAAACTAAATCGTTTAGTTAAGTAATTATGGTAAAGTAGATGATCAAATAATATATATGTGCCTCTGTGGCGAAATGAATACGCGCTTGCCTTAGGAGCAAGTGTCCGAAAGGACGTGACAGTTCAAATCTGTCCAGAGGTACCAAATTTTAAATCTTTCCAGCATTTTAGAATTCAGTTATAATAATTTTATGATCCTCAGTAGCTCAGTTGGTTTAGAGCGTACGACTGTTAATCGTAATGTCGCAGGTTCAAGTCCTGCCTGAGGAGCCAATTTGGTGAGAAGGTGCTGCATAGCAGCTATGCAGCACCAGCAGTGAAACGACTGGGGGAATTAGGTTGGCCGTTAATATCTCATCACCATTAATTTAACACATTAGGAGGATATGTAATAAATGAATATTATAATGCTTAAAGATATTTTATTTGTAATCCTTGGCGGGCTATTCGGCTGGGTACTTGGTTAATTGCCAAAGCTTTGGGTTTATCTTGTTATGGGATTAGCTATATTAATAGCAGTTGTAGTCTTAGCAGGATAACTTACATTGGTCTAACTGGGAAATATGGGTTCGACATCCATAGGTTAGACCTTTTTTTAATATAGGAGATTATGAATATAAATGATAAAACTAAAAGATTTACTGTTTGAAAAGAAAAACAAAAAAACAAAGAGATCACCCAAGAAACGAGGAAAAGAAGATGAAAAGTTTATCGGTCAAGGTGATTAGTTCAAGTTGGTCAAGGGAATTAAATAGGCTCAATAGAAAGTCAATGTAATTAACAAGGCCACGGGAAAGAATTATGAAGTAACCAAAGGTTATTATGATAAAAATAGAAGTAAATATACTTTGTATGCCAAACAAAAGAAGACTACAAAACCTAAACCCGAACCATTGAGTAAAAAATTTGTAGGTGGTGGTGAGTTTAAGAGTAAAGAAGTCACTACCGCTAAATAGTTTATAGAAAAATATATGGGCAATAATAAACCACCTAGTTCATAGTTGATAACTTATAATAAAAGAATGATGGAGAGCAATTCTGATTGGGAATTGGCTGTCTATTCATATACTTCTACGTTGTATCAAACTCTGAATAAAGCTTTGAGAAGAGGTTGGAAGTTAGAAGGGCACGAAATAGAGTCTATGAGGAACATTAGTTAGGCATTGGCAGCTTGTGACAAATACGATGGGGTTGTCCAAAGATTTATAAATATAGAACCTTTGGAAGCTGAAGAATTTAACGAGACTTACGCTAAAGGCAATATTGTGTAGGCTGTACAGTTTATCTCCACTACACATGATACCGAAAAGAAGGTTTACACTACTGGGCTATTAGACCCAGATAATCTTATTTACAGGTTGTTTATCAAATCAAAGACAGGAGCCCCAATCGAAGGTATAAGTTTATACACATATTAGAAGTAGATATTATTTGATGTAGGAACTAAGTTCAAAGTTGTAGATGTGATTCAAAATAAAGGTGAAGTCAAGTTTGAAAATTTCACTGCAATATATATGGAAGAAGTTTAATTTAATAATCCTCCACTTTTTTAACAGGTGGATATAATACATATACATAAGGTTAAGACGTACAGCAACAAATGGAAAAACTCTCACTTCGGTGGGCGATTCGAATTCGAAAATCGTCTTTGTCAATTCCTTATTTTAGGCGGGTATAGCATAAATGGATAGTGCGATTGGTGTCCAGCCAATAAGTGGTGAATTCCAAACATCTACCCGCTCCAATTACTTTGTAAGGTTGAGATGTACAGCAACGTTTAAAGAGCTTCAGGCTTTGAAAAAGCCTTGAAAAACAATGGTCTCTGTCAAATCCTTACAATATGCGGATATAGTATAAGGGCTATTATGAGACCTTGCCAGGGTTTAGATGTGGATTCGAGTTCCACTATCCGCTCCATTAAGCCTAATGAGAAGTTATGAAATTAGTAATTACAGATGGTGTAGAGTGTCAGGTCTATTAGGATGACAATGGATCATTTATCCAAATAGACCCAATGGTAAGACAACAATTAGAAGATGCAATTGCTGTAAACCTGGTGCCTTCGGGCTACGGAGGTTTAAATCCTCCTCTGTCCACCACAGTATATATAATTTTTCTGAAACAATTTTCATGTGAGATTAGGTAAATATCATACCTTGTTAGCTACTGAAGAGTGGTGAAATCTCAGGTGAGACAAAAAAGGAGTCAGTAAAATGGCAAAAATCACGAGTCAAAAATCATTCGCAATGGGTGTCGCAGTACAAAAGAATCTGTTAAAACAGTATGTATGGTAGGATTAGGAATCTGGAAGGAAAGAAAATCGTGTCAACATTAAACCTAATACAGATTTTTAGATATTCTTGAAAAACTACACAAATACAACAATATTAGTGTAGTTAAAGATCAACGGTTAGGTTGAAGATGGGTTTTTAATTTTAGACCCAAGAGAGTCTATTTTCTTAAACAGATACCTAAGCAGTCAAAACAAATTGTCGTTCAAAACCTATGAAATGTCAGCTGGTCTAAAGTCCATGATTGACAAAAAAATGGAATTAGGTGTTGTCACAGCAACATTCTATCGTGCCCAATAGGTCTTTGGTAAAGATGCCGGAGATAATGTCGATGTATCAAACATAAAAACAATTCAGCATCTCAACACAGGACTCAACTCAACGAGTCAGTATGTTGGTAATCAATCTATAAACTTGGATCAATTATACAGTGCTGTAAGTGAATCGGGTTTTTATGGGGCTTCTCCTTTTAAGGGCTTAACTGGTTCAGTGTCGGTGTCTAATAATGCTAAAAATGTGGGGGTTGAACTACGTAGTGGTTCTAATATGCAATATGAGCCTTCTGTATTTGAAGCAGTTAGAGAGGAAACAGAATATGTTCATAAGGAAAAATCAAAAATTGTCGAAGTAGGTGCTATTGAAAAAGGCGTCTATTCAGAACAATCCTTAGAACCTTGTCCAGACTATGTAAAAGGACAATGGCTATTCTCTTACACTATTGTGATCGTTCCAATTACAGAGAAGATAATTGAAGAAAAAAACGACAATGATGAAAAGATAGAAGGTGCTATATACTGTTCAGTATGTGGTCGCAGACAAAGAGGAAACCAAAAGTTCTGTCCGCAAGACGGTACTAAATTTGGTGAATAATCACTAATAAGATGATTGGACGGCTGGTAGAGATATCAGCCGTTTTTTTGATCTTAAAAATAAAACACCAGTATTTTCAAATTAGGTTATAATAAGTATAGAGATAAGAAAAGAGAGGTTACACAATGACTACTACAAAGAAAATTACTAAACCCACTTATAAAAAAAATGACTTGTATGATTATATGATAGCTAACGCTGACGAAACTATCACCAAAGTCAAGGAAATGTGTGGACTTACTTCTACTCTTGAAGATGATCCACTCATTAAAAAAGCTGATTCTAAATCTTATGTGTTCTACGGTGGTGGCTGTGGATTCGCTTGGGTCAAATATGATGGTCGGGCTCGTAAGGTTCACGCCTTTATGTCTACTGACATTCCAAAGAATTCCATTATCAAGTTTCGTAAATTCTTGGTAACTCAGATTGATCTCAAAGTTCGTAATCAAATGAATCGTGACGGCTTTCCTTTGGAAGCCATGCTTTTTCAAGACGTTAATATTCAAATCGAACTAAACCATCTTGTGGCTGAATACATTCGTGAAACTTTCAACCCTGCATTCATTATGGTTGACTATCGGTATGATTGAGAACGAAGAAAGAATGTTTATGGTCGCTGGTAATGGAATTTGATACTATTATACAAAAATATATAGGAGAGTTGTAAAATGACTAAATTATACTTAAAATACGGCAAAGATATCAAAGATATTACTGATAAGAATGTAATGAAAATGATCAAAGATTGTCCCTGTGGTGATCAATTTAGACTTCGGGTTATTATAGTTGATGATAATTTTGAAAACCCGCATGTTCAATTGGCTGAATTTATTAAAGAATATGAGCAACCGTGGAAATCTGATTGGTGGCTTGATGATCATACTACTTGGAACGGAACATTTGACCCTGATAATACATGGGAAATAATTGATTTAGATAAGGATAAAAATGAAAGATACTATTAAAAAAATTAAAGAAGCAATCCGTGCAACTGGCTTTGAAAACAAGGTTTACATCGCAGGTGGTTACGTACGGGACACCATTATGGGTCGCGAGTCAAATGATCTCGACCTTGTGGTAGAGCTGCACAATGGAGGCATTGGCCTTGCTAATTACCTTCATAAACACTTCAAGACTTCCAAGCCTGTAATTTTTCCAAAGTTTGGAACGGCTCAGATTGTCCTTGACGGTAAGGATATCGAAATGGTGATGTCTCGCAAGGAAACCTACGATTTTAAGGGACGGAAACCCGTTGTGGAATTTGGGTCTATTAAGGATGATATATCCCGAAGAGATTTTACCATTAACAGCATTCTTTACAATATTAGTACTGAGGAATATGTCGATCTCATGGGTGGAAAAGGTGATGTTGTTAGTTGTGTAATTAAAACTACTGCAGACCCCTATATCATTTTTGCTGAAGACCCTCTTAGAATTTTGAGAGCGGTACGTTTTGCTGCTCAGTTGGGATTTGTTATTGAACCTAAAACCTTGAAAGCTATTACTAAATTTGTTCCTTGGCTCAAAAATATTTCTAATGAAAGAATTCGTGATGAATTTAATAAAATTCTTATGTCAAGATGCTGGGAGCACGGATTGGCCCTATTAAGACAAACTGGAATCCTTGAATATATGGAGCCTGAATTTGGAAACCTATATAAAATTACCGAGCAAGGAAAATGGCATTATAGAAAAGACGCTTGGACTCATACTATGGATGTGATTCGTAATATTAAACCTACTCTTGAGCATCGTCTTGCAGCTCTATTCCATGACATTGGCAAAGGTAAAACCTATACTGAAGATAAGACTGGAATCCATTTTTTTGGCCATCAGTTTGTCTCACAACGCGTTACTAAGAATTTTATGCGTCGTTACAAATATACTACTGAGCAAATCGAATGGGTGTCTAACTCAGTTATGATGCATATGAATTTCCTTGACCAAATGCTGGATAAGACTATTCGGAAAATGGTAAATAAGTATGGTAAAGATCAATTCCTATTCTTTACCGATCTTGGCCTTGCGGACAGTAAAAGGCCTGAACGTAAAGAATCTATTCAAAGAATAATTCACTTTGTTCATACTGATGATTATGTGCCAGAAGTCCCTATGAAACTTCCTATTGACGGTAATATGATTATGGAAGAATTGGAAATGAAAGCTGGTAAACAGGTTGGGGAACTTCTTGCGATTGAAAAAAACTATCTGTTTGAATATCCTGAAGCCTCCCTTGATGATCTGTGGGTCGTTCTCTACTGTGGACGGGGATTACAACGAAATGGTGATACTGAAGTTTGTAAAGAAATCGTTGTTAAATATACAGCATTACATGGTACACCTCTTTCCTATGATGACCATATCAAACCTTTTGCTACGGCTGAAAAGATCTAAGTATATAATTCAATGTGAATAGAATCCGTTCTAATATTAAAAGTAAAGGATAAATAAAATTGAGTAAAAAAGAAAATGCGGTGTTCAATATTGATGGAACACAATATACACTATTACATATAGACATGGTAAACGGCCAGTATCATATTGTTGCTGAGCCGTTTATCGATATAGTTCCAGATATTAAATATGAAACTGAAAAGTTATTAACAAACATATTTAGAAACAAACGAAGTAAGATTGATGTATCTAATTTTATTGTAAATTGGTTTTTGACTTGTAAGGCCCTGTTAAAACAAAATGTCAGGTTGGTGTCTAAGATCAAGAAAAAACCATTAGCTGCAGATATAAGACGTTTGCAACGCGATGGTGAGTCTTGGCACGATATCATAGCTACATTGACTTACTCATTTAGTGATAAAGTATTGGGTCGAATATTGATTGAAAATTACAGGAAAATTTACGAAGATAAAGATGGCGGAAAGCCTATTTATTTTCAACTAAAGGAAAAATTTTTAAATGAAATAGAAAAGGAAGAAAATGATATATAAAGAAACTAAATATGGAACTATTCATTATGGAAATAGTGTTGATATATTAAAACAAATGGAATCGAATTCAATAAATTGTTGTATTACAAGCCCTCCATATTGGTCATTGAGAGATTATGGAACTGCTGATTGGGAAGGTGGTGATCCACTATGCAATCATGAAGTGGGAAGATTCTTATATCCAGTTAGTGATAAACAGGGGAGTAATGTTGACTCAGTAGGACATAAAGCAAAAGATGTTTGCCCTCATTGTGGTGCAATAAGAGTTGATAAGCAACTTGGATTAGAACCCACAATAGACGATTATGTTGACAATCTTTGCAATGTTTTTGATTAGGTTGAGAGGTTATTAAAAAAAGACGGAACTCTATGGGTAAATATTGGTGATACTTATGTAGGTGCAGGTGGGCCAGGATATTCTGATCCAAAATACCCTAATGGTAGAAGTGGAAATTTTGATGAACCTGCATCATATAAACAAATTGTAAAACCCAAATCTTTGGCTATGGTTCCATTTAAATTTGCAATTGAGATGGGTAATCGGGGTTGGATATTGAGAAACACTATTATTTGGAATAAACCCAATGTTATGCCTACTAGTGCAAAAGATAGATTTACTGTTGATTTTGAATATTTGTTTTTTTTCGTAAAAAATAAAAAGTATTGGTTTGAGCAGCAATTCGAACCAATTAAGATCGACAGCATTAAACGTAGGCTTCGTGGTAACAATTAGAATAAATATAGTTCAGGCCGTGAAAGGCCGGCGGGCGTTCACGCCAACACTATGAGTCAGCCACGAGATTATCAAGGATATGATAATCTTGATGAGATCGTTAAGAAGACGCCGGGCAGAAATAAGCGCACCGTTTGGCAAATTACAACGAAACCATACAAAGGGGCTCATTTCGCTACGTTCCCCACCGAACTAATAGAAACTCCAATAAAGGCTGGATGCCCAGAGTTTATTTGTAAAAAATGTGGTAAGGCAAGAAGAATGACTATGGTTGATTCAGGCGAGAGGCGAGATGTAGAGAAATATACAGGTAAAGCCACCAAAGACTATGATTCAGCAAAGGCACAAAATCCAAGTGACACCAAGAGACGCATTCTTGAAAGCCAAAGCAAAATTATGATTCCACAATATTCTGATTGTGGATGTAATGTGGGATTTGAAAGTGGTGTTGTTCTTGATCCGTTCTTTGGTTCTGGAACTACTGCTATAGAAGCAATTAGTCAAGGTAAGCGATATGTGGGTATTGACTTAAATGAAGATTATTGTAAGATTGCCTATGAAAGAATAATAGAAAAAGAGAAAGAAAATGATATATAAAGAAACTGAAATCATCTAAAAGGGAACGTAATGCTGGGTTTGAAGATATGGTGCCCGTAAGGCACGCCGATAGGAACAAAGATGACGGTGTTGGTGGTGATAATCCAGACAATATAACCAATACACCTAAAAAGAATTATCACCCCACAGTTAAACCTATAAAGTTGATGCAGTATTTATGTCGATTGATAACACCTAAAGGTGGGCTCGTTCTCGATCCTTTCGCTGGGTCAAGCTCGACAGGATGTGCAGCTGTATTAGAAGGTTTTCAATTCGTAGGCATAGAGTTAGAAAAGGATTATTATGAGATATCGGCTAAGAGACTGGAATATTGGGAAAAACAAAGGAGAAATAAAAATGGCTGGGATAGACAAGATTTATACGTCTAGCTGGGAAGAATATTCTCAATTAAAAGATTGGGTGAGTAAGAACAATAAGACTTTCAAAGACTTGAGACAATTCCCTACAAAGAGGCGTGGGCAAACTGGGATAAAACAGCAACCGATGTGATGAGAAACCAAATAAAAGCTCTGCCAAACTATGATGCCCAAGTATTTTATGAGATTACTGGTCTGGATTGGAGCGAAGAAGGAAAAAAACAACCGAAAGATTAATCTCGGTTTTTTTTCAAATTAAGTTATAATACCTATAAACACACAAAAAAAAGGAGTTACAGAAAATGGTACAATTTCATATCGATCAATTTAAACAATACGGAACCGACATCTTGACAGCAAACATAATTGATTTCCCTAATTTCATACACAAAATGGGCAAAGAAATTGAAATTAATATTGGGGATGATAATATGCCACTATTAGTGATCTGTCAATTCCACTCCATCACTATTGAAAATGATGAGGTGGTAAAAGTTACCTATATTGGCAAATATCAAGTTGATATTTATTTTTAATAGGGATGGATAAAAAAATGATGATAGCTTTAATTTATGCACTGATATTTGTAATGGCATTGATATTTGGTAGTTTTGGAGTATATGGTGTAAATGCTATGTACAAACCTTCGAAAATAAATTTTACAAAATCTGATAAGGAGATAAAATGAGCACAAGAGGTCTATTAGGTCATAAGATTGATGGTGTAGTTCGTGGGATGTATAATCATTACGGTTCATACCCCGAAGGGCTTGGTGTGGAAGTCTTTAAGTTAATTAGAGACATGGATTGGGACATTTTTAAAGATAGATTACAAGAACTTCATTATAATTCCGTAATTGATCGTGATATCATTGACGGCATTGAACGTTATACTGAAATAATTTTAGGTAAAACTGATTTTTATCCCGAAGCAATTGATTTCATCAAGGATAGTTTGTTTTGTGAATGGGCCTACATTATGGACTTTGATGAACATAAGCTTGATATTTATCGTGGATTCCAAAAGAGCCCTACCAAAGGTAATATTTTCGGTGAAACCCCAAATAAACAAGGTTACTACCCTTGTAAGTTAATTAAGACAATTGATTTTAACGAGATAATTTCGACAGATGAAGATTATTTGATTACTACTCTTGACCATGAACTTGGTGTTGAATGATTAACATTGATAAAAAAGAGGCGTTGGAGTTGCTTAAAACTTGCTACTTCAACGCTGGGGCACGTGGATCGGCCTCAAAATTAGAACTGAAACTTATAAGGATTTTAGCTAAATACATAAGTTATGAATACTTTACAAATTACATAGAAAAAAATGTAGTCGGTGATCACCTTGTAAGTATTATCGAAGATGGAATAATAATAATAGACGATCAAACTTGGGAGAAAAAGTTATGAATAGAAATAAGAATTTGCGTAAAGCTGCAAAAAACAAGAATGATGAGTTTTATACTCAATTATCTGATATTGAGAAAGAATTAAAGAATTATCGAGACCACTTTAAAGGCAAAACAATTTTCCTAAATTGTGATGATCCTGAAGAATCTAATTTTTGGTTATACTTTAGTCTTAATTTTGAATTTTTTGGAATGAAGAAATTAATCGCTACTCATTATGAAACCGAAAAACCAAGTTACAAATTAGAACTAAATGAATATAAAGGAATTCCAATAAAGACTCCGTTAAAACAAAATGGTGATTTCCGAAGTGATGAATGCATTGAAATATTGAAAGAATCTGATATGGTTGTGACGAATCCTCCATTTAGTTTGTTTAGGGAGTTTATTGCTCAACTTATTGAATATGAAAAGGAATTTGTAGTTATTGGGAATAAAAACGCTATTACATATAAAGAGATTTTCCCGTTATTAAAAGATAATAAAATGTGGTTAGGTTATACTTCTGCATCATCTTTTGGACAACCTGATAGTGATATTCCTAAAAATATGGCAGGATTAACAAGATGGTTTACTAATCTTGAAACTTCAAAAAGAAATGAAGAAATGATTCTATTTAGAAAATATTACGATGATCCTACTTTATATCCAAATTATGATAATTATGATGCAATTAACATAGACAAAGTACAAGATATTCCTTGTGATTATTATGGGTATATGGGCGTACCGATTACATTTATGGATAAGTTTAATCCTAAACAGTTTGAAATATATGGAATAACAAATACTGGTGAAAAAAATATAGGGATAAGACGCCCCGAATCAAAACACGGAAGACCTATTATTAATGGAGGGGAAAAATATATAAGAATACTTATCAAAAGAATAAAAAAAAAGGAAACAAATAATGAAAATTAAGCTTATTGAAGTTACAATTAGAGACCTATTTCAAGGTTATGTAAATAACAAAGAAGAAGGCGTTTACGGTTATGATGGCAAATTGAATATTAGGCCCAAATACCAAAGAGAGTTCATTTATAAACCCAAGCAACAAGAGGCCGTAATTGATACGGTTACAAAGAACTTTCCTCTCAATGTAATGTATTGGATTGACAATGAAGATGGAACTTATGAACTCCTTGATGGGCAACAAAGAACGTTAAGTATTTGTGAATATCTCAATGGTGCTTTTTCAAGAGATTTTAGATTTTTTCATAATTTAGATGATCAAGAAAAAAATCAGCTCCTTGATTATAAGTTGATGATTTACTTTTGCACAGGAACAAACCAAGAGAAGCTTGAGTGGTTTAAGACCATCAATATAGCTGGCGAAAAATTAACCGCACAGGAGCTACGTAATGCAATCTACACGGGAAAATGGCTGACTGATGCTAAGAGATATTTTTCAAAAACAGGATGTCCAGCTTATGCAATCGCAAAAGACTATATGAAAGGCGCTCCAATTAGGCAAGACTATTTAGAAACTGTTCTCAAATGGATTAGTAAAAACAATATCGAAGAATATATGGCTGTCCACCAAAATGATAATAATGCCAATGAATTATGGTTATATTTCCAAAGTATTGTTAGTTGGGTAAATATTCTATTTCCTAATTATAGAAAGGAAATGAAAGGCGTCGATTGGGGTGCCTTGTATGATAATCATAAAGATGATATATTTGATAGCAGTGAACTTGAAAAAGAAGTCGTTAGGCTTATTATGGATGATGAAGTTACAAATCGTACAGGAATTTATAATTACGTAATCAATAAAAATGAAAAATATTTGAGTATTAGAGCTTTTACAGTTAATCAAAAACGTAAAGTTTATGAAAAGCAAAAAGGAATTTGCACCAAATGTAATGAGCATTTTGAATTTAAGGAAATGGAAGGTGATCATATCACCCCGTGGTCACAAGGTGGCAAAACTAATGAAGATAATTGCCAAATGATGTGCAAACAATGTAACAGACGCAAGTCTGATAAATAAAGGAGAATGAGTAATGGATTTTATGGGATTTATGGCATTGATATTTTGCATTGGGTTTAGTGTTGCTATTGGAAAGTGGTCTGAAAGTAGAGGGCATGGTTTTTGGTTTGGATTTTGGTTCTCGGCTATTTTGAGCCCTATCATTGGATTTTTAATTGTATGGGCGTAGGGCAAAAAAATGAAACTTCATGAATTATTACAACAACATTAGTCCTTTGACGATAAACATTTCCGTGATTATTATTGCCGTCTTGATTGTTTGGGTTTTGATAATCCTAATTATTACAGCAGGGATGAATTTGTGGAAGAATATAAAAAGGTATTTGAAACGTTAAAAACTCTTGAACGCGTGGACTCAGATTATACAATATGTATAAACCATCACTATCATTTTGATGGAGAAAATTTTTATGATTATTATGATATATCTGAAGATTAAGCTCCAGTATTTTGTAATTTAGTTATAATAAGTATAGAATTAAGAAAAAAAGAGAGGTTACACATCATGGCTACTTTCAAATATGATTATAAAATAATGATTAAACGGAATTACACTAATATTAAGTCTTTGAACTTTCAACACGCTAAATTGAATATGTTGACCTTCGACATTGTAAAAAATGATAAGATTACTTACGGATTATATGTCGAAACTATTCGTGGCCGTCAAATCGCTTATGTGTCTTATCCTAAAATCATGGATCGTGAGCATAAAATCAATGAATTCGTTCGCGTTCATCAAGACCGTGAGGACGATAAGGTCGCTCGCCGTGAGGAACGCGAACTTTACGTCCCCGAACTCGTAGTTGGCGATATCATGGTTTATCGATGGGGATACGACCAATCCAATGTCGACTTCTTTCAAGTTTTGAAGGTCAAGGGTCAAAGAGTTACCCTACAGGAAATTGGTGGTGAATTTACTGAAAAATGTAGTGGCCCAATGTCGGCTTACTGTGTTCCTAAAAAAGACTTTTTCTTGGAAAACGCCAAACCTTTTATGAAGACTGTCCAAAGTGAATACATTAAGCATGAACACGGCTCTCTTCACAAATTTGACGGCAGTCCTGAATACATTAGCTGGTACGCATAAACAAATAATTGAAATAAGTGGGGAAGAAATTCTCCACTTTTTTCAAATTAGGTTATAATAAGTATAGAGATAAGAAAATAAAGAGAGAGGTTACACAATGACTAAGATACAAAGAGCAAAGATTCTCAAACAAGTGGTTGAATACTTGGAAAGCCATGGCTGGAAAGAAGACAAATATGGCAATTATAAAAAGAATGAAGGTGATGGTGATTACCGCATGAAAATGCAACCCACCTCAATCAGATTTGAAGTTCGTGTGACTCACGAAACTGGCCCTAAATCTTGGGTATGCCTACGCAGTGTATATCATAAAGATATCACGATTGATCCTAAAACTGGTAAAATTAAAGGATGGCACAAATGATAAACATATTTAAATACGTATTCGGAACGATGTTGACTATTTCGTTGTTGGTGTTGATGCACTTACAATGTGTGAATCCTTGTTATGACATAAACTATGGAACTATGGGAATGATCTTGTCGGGCACGGTTTTGGTGTCCTTCGTTGGGTTTTTGGGTGTGATGAGTTATAAATCAAACAAAGATGTTTGATATAAAAATTAAAATAACTAAGGAGTTATAAAATGGTAAAATACAATTACATTTGGTATTGGAATGACAAGATAAAAAAGTTGGCTATAGTGACTATAGCGTATGATGAGAATGGTGCGTATGAGTTTGCTATTCAAAGCCCCAAAGACAATCAAAATATGAAATTGGGTCGGCTCATAGCTAAAAATAGATATGATAAATATAGGGATAATATATTTCTGGCAAAGAGTGGAAACTGGTACGATGTTAAAGATCACTTTGATAGACTGAGACTTCGGAAAGAGCATAAAGTGTTTAATATCTCTGATAATATTTATTTTTCTCAGAAACTATCGTCACCTTATGAAAAAGCTAAAATGGGATATTAAAAATGAAAGGGAAATAAAATGAAAATTACAGTATTAGGAGCAGGATCAGCGTTTTCGATGAAGCAATACCAATCGAACTTTCTGATTGAGTTTGACGGATATCGGATGTTGTTTGATGCAGGTGGAGATATTAGGTGGTCTATGCAAGAGATTGGGCTCGGAGTGAATGATATAGACGGGATTTATATTAGTCACCTACACGCAGACCATATTGGCGGTTTGGAGTGGATATCTCTAAACAGATTTTTCAATAAAAATATTCCCAAACCTGACCTATATATCTCTGAATATTTAGTTGACGACTTGTGGGCTGACTGTTTGAAAGGCGGATTATCAACATATCAAGGTGCTGTATTAGAGTTGAAAGATTACTTTAATTTAAGAGTAATTAAAGAAAATGATTCTGATTCTCTTTTTGGAATTAAAATATTAAACGGAAAGCCCTTTATGAATTATAATTCTGACAAAAGATTGAAAATGATACCAGTTCAAACCGTTCATGTTATGTCGGGATATAAAATTATGCCTTCCTTTGGCCTCATGTTGCAAAAAGAAATCAGAATTTCTACTCCAATTGAAGGCGGCATCAGAGGCGATTGGGTGCCTACAGGCAAAAAGGTGTATATTACAGCTGACACTCAATACAGTCCTTATCAAATTAGAGACTTTTATGCACAAGCAGATTTGATTCTTGAGGACTGTGAGACAGCTACATTTAAGTCTCATGTACACGCCCATTATGAAGATTTGAAAACTCTACCTGATGAGTTCAAGTCTAAGATGTGGCTGTATCATTACAACGATAATATTTTAGACGAAAAAAATTATGGGGATATGCAAGTTAAAGCTAAGGGCGATGGATTTTTAGGATTCCTTAGACAAGGACAAGTGATTGATATATAAATAGATAGGGTCTATTATGCTGAGAGACGGGGAAACTATAGTTGTATATTTTCGCAGAATACAAATAGACAAACATACTGCGGAGATATATCGTTATACTCTAGACGAGAATGGCAATGAAGTTGAATTTATTTCACCACTTAGTCGCTAAAAACTTATATCACCAGTTTTTTCCAAAATAGGTTATAATAGTCTTATACTGAAAATAAAGGAGTTACAAATGGCACTTACTCTAAATAATCAAAACAAACTGGTAGCTAAGTCCCTGACAAAGAAAGATGGAATCTATACTGCCTATGGTCACTACTACTTAGTCATTAACCATCGTCTACATGCTTTTACTGAACGTGTACTATCAGGTGAAGGTGCAAACCATACCTTTCATATCGAAGCAATCCTCAACTATAATGGATTCAATGTACTGGTCAGCCGTCGACTTCTTAAAGGTGCTGAGACGAATGATCTCGGTGCCAGAGTGGCGAAGGAAATGCTGACAGCACTGTGGAAATCATTTAAGAAATAATCCATATTTATTTTATCAAATCTGACTATAATAATCTTATAATAAAAAACTAAGAGGTTACCATGACCAAAGACACTCTTGACGAAGCCCCTCAAGCCTACAAACCTATGCAAGAGATCATTGATAACATTGGCGATACTGTAACTGTCGATATGATAATCACTCCCATTTATAACTTCAAAGCTACCGAAACCAATAAGAGAAGAGGAAAATAATATGTGTTTTAAGAGAAAGAACAAATAGGAAGTATTGTTTACAATATAGAAAGATACACCACTTTTTGAAAAGAAAGATAAATGGTAGGATATCTGGATCGGGACTAAAAAAGACGGTAGCACTGTTTTTAAGATCGATTCAGAGTTCCTATCACCATAGGATATTATGTAGTTCTTTTGTTAGAAAGCAAACAGGAAAATATCATAGATTATTGAAAAATTAGAAAAATTAAAGAAAGATTTAGGTGACCAAGATATATCATATATCGTTGAAAGGAATTATGCTATAGGGGGCCACTTTCTTTTTGGTGAGTTTGAGGACTCGATAGTAAATATAAACGGGTCAGAATTTATTTGGGATAGACGGGTTGTTTTGTAGGTGGAACATACACCGTTTCCACCTGTATAGAATGGAGTTTTGTTAATAAAACACAAAAAAATGGAGAGTTATACATGAAAGTTGAATTAAGTATCAAGGATGATACAGAATTACGCAATCTCATTAAAGACACTATCAAGGAGCAAGTTACGTCCATTGTGCGGGATGAGATTATGGATATAATTAAAGAGGTTGTTGAATCTAAAATTGTGAATCAGATCGGACTTGAAAAACTTATCCGTGATTTAGTAAGAGAAAAAGTACATTCTGATCTACAAAACGTAAGCGGATATGGATATCATGGGTCTTTTGTTAGAACAGAAGCCAAAGAGCAAATTGCCGAAATACTTCAAAAACTATTCGTTGGAAAGGACTTGTTAAAATGATATTTTTTTATAACTTATTATTATTCGATTCGTTACTATCACTATTGATTAGTGGAATGGGATACATTTCCATAATATATGCATTATTTACATATAAAAACAGCGAAGATTGGTATACTACCTTTATCACTACCATATCTACTTCTTTAATATTTTCAGCTTTAGGTGTCGGGTTCTTTACTTGGGCACACTATTTAACAAGGATACTATCATAATGGGGGCATATATAAATCCACCAAACGAAACTAAAGAATGGTGGCTTGAACGGGTTGGTGAATGTGTGAGTATCAAGACTCGTTGGAATGATATTCCTGACAATAAACTCCCCGTAATACTAATGTTCAACGAAATGTTTACTGCTGCAGGCGTTGGGGTTGACAAAGACGAATATGGTGAACTAGCGGGGTTCGATGGTAGATATAAGAAAATCTATTTGGTCGATAAAGATATTGTTGAACAAGCTATTTATCACAATAAATACTAAAAAAAAAGAGAGAGGTTACAAATGATTAAGTTTACAAAAAAAGACTATACGATTACTGATGGGTTATTGGAGTTAGTAAAACTACAATCTAAAGGATTCGATAAGTCGGCTCTTTATAGAGAAGATGGTGGGTTTATGGGTGGTGGGTCTACAGTTTTTATTATGATAGAAGAACCTTTACCTGATTGTGGAATAACTTTGATTTCAAATTTGGAAAAACGAGTTCCACCTTACCTAAACAACCATCAATCTAAAATTAACATTAAGGATTTATTTTCATTTTACAATATGTATTGTGATATTAGAGTTTATTCAAAAAAAGTAGAAGGATATTCTGTATTGAATATGGTAGTCATCCACCCCACTTTATTTCCATATTTACCTGATAAGTGTGTATATTTTAACATACCTATGGAAAACTTTGTAGAGGGGGTTTATGGTGTAACTGTTGATCAAGTAATGGCTTATTGTAAACTAACTATCACTACAAAAAACGGCACTTTAGTTGGATATCTCGAACCTGCGTTTTAAATCTCCAGTATTATTGAATTAGGTTATAATAAGTATAGAGATAAGAAAATGAAAAGAGAGAGGTTACAAAATGGATTCTTACAAAGCAACAATGATAGTCGAATGTGTTGAGTCAGCTGAGAGCTACATGGAATATATGGAAGCGATAGCTTGCCTGATTAAAACTGGGTTGGCTTGGTCTTTACAGGGGTTTTTCGGTCACACCTGTCGTCAATTTATTGATGATGGCATGGTGACTCCTGAAGGCGAACTTTTGGTTGACCAAGATTATTTCGATAATTTGGAAGATGATTTGATTGGTGATACCTATGAGGAAATTGATGATGATGGATGGGAAATTGATAATGATGACCCAATAAATGAAGAGCTTGCTAAAGTGGTTGACGAATTCGAGGAGGAATCGAAATGATTTATTATGAATACATGATTCAACAAGGTTACGTAAAATTACCTATGTCCCAATACTTGGCCCCGAAGGGCTTACAATGGTTTAAGAATGTTATTAAAAGTTGTGGCCAATGGGAGGTCGAGCATGAAGTTGATGATGTTTTCCTTGAGTTTAAAGACGGTTATAAGGTTTATAACTTTTACGTTCGGCACAAAGAAGGCAAGGAATTGAAACTTGAATTGTGTTTAGTTACGGCCTTTAGTGGCCAAGAATATCCCGATTCGGGTCAAGCTATTATCCCTATTGAACTCAATGATGAAGATGGGGAATTATTTCATAAGGATCAAGTCGATGTTGTAGATTATGATGAGGTTGTTGCTCATATTAATAAGCTCATTGAGTATAATACTTGTGCACAAATCAACATCATAGGAAGTGATTTTTTCATAACCTACATGCCTGTTATTGAGGGCGATGAGATTGTGGAATGTCAAGAAACTGGGTTGAAGATTTATAAGTCTATGGCGTCCATTATGGAAATGTGTGACACACCTTGGAATGAACCCGAAGATCGTTATTTCGTCAACTATGAAGCTTATGACGCTTACTGTGGGCGTATTTATAGTAAAGACTTTGCTTACTTTGAATGTGAGGGATGTGGTCGTGTGATCTGTGAGCAGAATCCATCTAATGGTAGGCACGTTCAATATCGCATGGTTAGTGACTGTGAACTAATTTGCCTTCGGTGTTATGAGAAAATGATCTTAGCTGATGGAATTGATATTGATTGGTTAGACCACGATATTCCTGGAATGTTTATGGACACTAATAAAATTGAGGAAGCTGGCTGGACTAAATATGAAAGTTACTTTATCAACGGCTCCAATCAAGAGGAATTCAAGAATGAGTGTCGTGAACTATACCATAATCAGTATAAGTATATCCTGATCGAATATGATAGTCTTGGATTAGGTGGGGGCGAAGGTCACGTAACTGTTTGGACTAAGCCAAGAGATTAATAAATAAATAAAAACAGTAGGTGGCAATCAATATGGTTGCCACCTATTTACACATAATAAAAACCAAATAAAAGGAAGTAAAACAAATGAATGAACTCGAAAAGAACGATGTCAAAGCAACGGTTGAAAATGATATAAACCGCGATTGTTACAGATCAGCACAAAGAATTAGTGAAACTACATTCACACTTTACAATCAATTAAAATGGGAATCCCCTAAACATAAGGAGGACTAATAAAATATGGGAAAAGTAATTGGAATTGACCTTGGCACTGGAAACTCTTGTGTGGCAGTAATGTAGCACGGATAGGCTAAAATAATACCAAACTCAGAAGGCGGAAGGACAACCCCTTCTGTTTTTGCAATAACTAAACAAGGTGACAAAGTAGTTGGTCAATTAGCCAAAAGGCAAGCTACCACAAACCCAAAGAATACAGTATATGAGATTAAAAGATTAATAGGTCAAACTTATCAATCGGTTAAAGATTAGAGAGTATCTTATACGATTAAATCAAATAATAAAGGTCAAGCTATTATCATAATTGATGATAAATAGTTTTCACCTCAATAGATATCGGCCCAAATACTTCGGAAAATGAAAGAGACAGCATAGACGTTCTTAGGAACTGAAGTTACTGATGCTGTAATTACCGTGCCTGCATACTTTGGTGATGATCAAAGAACCGCTACAAAGGACGCTGGAAAGATTGCTGGACTAAACGTCCTGAGAGTAATCAACGAGCCTACTGCGGCAGCTTTGTCTTATGGTCTGTCTAAAGAAAAAGACGAAAAGGTTGTGGTTGTGGACTTCGGTTCAGGAACTCATGACGTGTCTGTTTTGGATATTAGTGATGGAATTATTTAGGTTTTGAGCACAAATGGTGATACTCACTTGGGTGGAACTGATATTGATAATTTGATTATTGATTGGGTCTTATCTGAATTCAATAAAGAACAAGGAATAGACTTGAGCAAAGATCCAATGGCAATGCAAAGAATCAAATAGGCAGCATAGAAAGCTAAGATCGATCTATCGGGTCAAGTCACAGCTTCGATCAATCTACCGTTCATTACGGCGGATGGAAGTGGGCCTAAACATTTGGATATGACATTGACTAAGGCCAAATTTTAGAATATGATCGAACCTATTCTTAAAAGAATTATTGATCCTTGCAAGGTAGCTATGGCAGACGCCAAATTAAAGATAGGGTAGATAGATTAGGTTCTGTTAGTTGGTGGATCTACAAGGATTCCTGCAGTACAGAACGTCCTTAAATAGTTCTTCGGAAAGGAATTAAACAAATCCTTGAATCCAGATGAGGTTGTCGCTATGGGTGCGGCAATTCAAGGAGCTATTCTATCGGGCGATGAAGATGTACGAGATGTACTTCTACTCGATGTGACTCCATTGTCTTTAGGCATTGAAACGTTAGGCGATGTCTATGCAAAAATCATAGATAAGAATACCACCATACCCACCAAAAAGAGTCAAGTGTTTTCCACTTCTGTAGACAACCAACCAGCTGTGACCATTAAAGTGTTACAAGGTGAAAGGCCTATCGCAAGTAAAAACAAGCTCTTAGGAAACTTTGATTTGAAAGAGATTCCACCCGCTCCACGTGGTATGCCACAAATTGAAGTGTCCTTTGACATTGATAGTAATGGAATTATTCATGTATCTGCAAAAGATATGGGCACGGGAAAAGTCCAATCAATTAAAATTGAACGTAGTGGGAAACTTGATCAATCCGAAATAGATAAAATGATTAAGGATGCCGAACTATATGCTGATTAGGACGAAGCCAAGAAAAAGTTGATAGAACTAAAGAACGAATTTGAGTCAATGGTCAATCAAGGCGAAAAGTCTTTGTCGGAAAATAAAGATAATATACCATAGGAGTTATATAATAAGGTAAATGATGTTCTAAAGGGATCTAAAGAAAAACAGTTGGAAACTGCGGAACAATATGAAACTTAGATCAAGTCTTTACAGGAGTCTTTACAAGAGATTGGAAAACATATATATTAGAATTCACAATAGCAACAAACTACTGAATAGGTAGAACCTGAACCTCAAAGAGATGACGGCCCTATCGACGCTGAATTTGAAGTCGTAGAATAATAATTGAACTACTATGAGATTTTGGGTGTCCCTACAGATGCCAGCTTGAATGATATCAAGAAAGCTTACAAAGCTATTGCTAGATAGTCACATCCTGACAAGGTGGGGACGCTCAAATCATAGTAGAATTTTAAAACAATAAATGAAGCATATTCCATATTAAAGGATTATGAAAAGAGATAGGCATACAATTTGAACATGACAAATATAAATATTCCCAAATTCAATAACTTTAATTGGCAAGCGTTCATTTAGGCTATTGAATCGGGGAAAATTGTTAAAGCTCAGGTAGATTCCGATATCAAGGGGAAATACAATCCTCACGATTTTAATGAAAATATGATTTCGATCACTTTGACTTTAGATTAGGTTTATACGGGAGTTGTAAAATTATTAAAATAGATGATCATATATCCATGTTCTTGCCAAACTAAACCTTGGTTAAAACATAAGGTAGAATGTGCTAATTGTGGGGGTACGGGCAGGGTAACTACATAGTTTGACAATGAAAAATACAATATTTAGTATTAGATGATGTGCGGGGACTGTAACGGGACAGGGGAAAAAACAATAAATAATTGTAGTTAGTGTGGCGGAATTGAATATTTATAGAAACAATTATAGATAAAATTAAATGTCCCTAAAGGTGTCCCAAATAATGCTATAAGTTCCATATATTAGGACGCACATAATCGTATTTTATGTAGAATATTGATAGATTAGGGTTAGGATTATACTGTTGATAATATAGTTGACATAAACAAAAAGTTGTAGATAAATATTAAAGAAGCTATCATAGGATGCAAAAAAGAATTAAAATATCTCAATGATGAGGTTGTTATTGTTTAGATTCCATAGGGAACTAGTTCTGGTAGTATTATTATTGTGCCTAATAAGGGATTAATTAATCCCATGAACAATAAAATAGGTGATTTGAGGGTGACTGTAACATATGAGACTCCAAAAAACAGCTTTATGACTAAATTCAATCGTTGGCTAATTAGTAGAATGAGATTTTAAATCTCCAGTATTTTATAATTTGGTTATAATAAGTATAGATACAGAAAAAGAGATAGGAGATAATCATGAAACGCAACACAACTGACCAGGAAATCATGGACTGCCTCGGGGTTACCGAGAAATGGCAGATCGAAATCAGGGATAACATTTGCAAAAGCTGTGGCGCAGAAATGTGCCACGAAGATGGCGACGTAACATACTGGTTCTGCCAGTGTGGGCGTCATTGCTGGGCTGAGGGATTTGCGCCCTCTGACCAGCAATCTGAATAACTCTTTGTCCTGAGCAAGACGTTAAACTGCTCTCTCTGGGAGGAGAAATGAATACACAGAAGAACTTTGTGCTCGTAGAAGGCGGCACATTCAATGACGGTACTTCCAATGTGACTGTTAGTAACTTCTATTTGGACAAGTATGAGCTTACGCAGGCTGACTATCAGGCTGTGATGGGGACTAATCCATCTTTCTTTGAGGGGAATCCAAATCATCCTGTGGAAAGGGTTTCCTGGTTCAAGGCGATAGAGTATTGCAACCGTCGGAGCATTTTGGAAGGCCTCACACCTTGCTATAGCTACAGAAATCATGGCACGAATCCTGATAACTGGCCTTCAGGCTGGAATACGTCCAG
>Ga0265294_10001991_pt1 | contig 27052 bp, 23 predicted proteins | sample MunlanPumphouse3_FD_192504 | JGI IMG/M metagenome (GOLD analysis project Ga0265294, IMG submission 192504) | Groundwater microbial communities from a municipal landfill in Southern Ontario, Canada - Pumphouse #3 | ecosystem: Environmental > Aquatic > Deep subsurface > Groundwater | place... | reverse complement strand
AAGACATTTCCAAAGAAGATATCATCGCTCAGGGCATCGTCAGCAAAGAAGAATACGAAAAGCTGGAAAAATACACCCACGCCATTTACCAACGTGGCTGCGAGATGGCAACAGAAAAAGGACTGATTCTGGTCGACACCAAATACGAATTTGGAAAAAAGAACGGTGAAATCATCCTGATGGATGAAATCCACACCCCGGACTCTTCCCGTTATTTCTACGCTAAAGGCTATACTGAAAAACTGGCAAAAAACGAATCTCAAAAACAACTCTCCAAAGAATTTGTTCGTCAGTGGCTCATCGAAAATAACTTTCAGGGAAAAGAAGGTCAAAAAGTGCCTGTCATGACTCCGGAATACTGCGCAAGCGTCTCTGAACGTTACATCGAATTGTACGAAAACATTGTCGGAGAGAATTTCGTCAAGGCTGATCTCGATAACCTGGCCGAACGCATCGAAAAGAATGTGACAGCATTTCTGATAAAATAATACGAAATTGCCCTCCGATTTTTTTAACAACAAGGCTGTCCCGAACGGGCCGCCTTTTGTTATTTTTTCATATCTTTGCAAGACCTAAAAAATCACATAAGTATGAGCGACCAAAGGTATATGATGCGAGGTGTTTCAGCATCAAAAGAAGACGTACACAATGCCATCAAGAATATTGACAAAGGATTGTTCCCAAAAGCTTTTTGCAAAATCATCCCTGATATCTTGGGTGGAGACCCCGATTACTGCAACATCATGCATGCAGACGGAGCCGGCACGAAATCTTCACTGGCCTACCTTTACTGGAAAGAAACCGGAGATCTCTCTGTATGGAAAGGCATTGCTCAGGATGCACTGATCATGAACATTGATGACCTGCTTTGTGTGGGTGCCGTAGACAATATATTGGTATCCTCCACCATCGGGAGAAACAAATTATTGATTCCGGGCGAAGTCATCTCCGCCATCATCAACGGTACAGATGAGTTGCTGGCCGAATTGCGCGAAATGGGTGTCGGCGTTTATGCCACAGGAGGTGAAACAGCTGATGTCGGCGATTTGGTCCGTACCATCATCGTGGACAGCACAGTCACTTGCAGAATGAAACGCAGCGATGTCATCAACAACGCCAACATCACAGACGGTGACGTTATCGTTGCTTTGGCATCATACGGACAAGCCATCTATGAAAAAGAATATAACGGCGGCATGGGCAGCAACGGATTGACTTCTGCCAGACACGACGTATTTGCCAAATATTTAGCCGAAAAATATCCTGAAAGTTTCGATGCTGGCGTACCTGACGAACTTATTTATTCAGGAAAAAAGAAATTGACCGATACCGTAGAAGGTAGTCCGCTAGATGCAGGGAAACTGGTACTCTCTCCCACCCGCACTTACGCTCCTTTTGTCAAAAAGTTGCTGGATATCATGAGAAAAGACATTCATGGAATGGTTCATTGCTCAGGAGGTGCCCAAACCAAGATTCTCCACTTTGTGGAAAATCTGCACATCATCAAAGACAATCTCTTTCCTGTACCCCCCTTATTCAAGCTGATTCAAAAACAATCAGGTACGGATTGGAAGGAAATGTACAAGGTATTCAACATGGGACATCGCCTCGAAGTTTACCTCACACCCGAAAACGCAGCCAAAGTCATTGAAATCGCAGAAAGCCTTGGCATAGAAGCCAAAATCATCGGCAAAGTAGAAACCGCCGACAAGGCCTGCCTGACCATCAAAAGCGAATTCGGCATATTTAACTATTAATCAGCTTCATCCGATCTATGGCAGAAAGTACATTACTTGAAAAATTAGAAGGTTTACATAACCGATTCATGGAAGTATCCACCCTGATTACAGATCCGGTGGTTCTTGCGGACATGAAGCGTTTTGTAAAATTAAACAAGGAATACCACGATTTGGAGAAGATTGCCGAAGCCCAAAAAGAATATCGCGGTCTGCTCCAAAACATTGATGATGCCAAAGAATTGTTGGAAAACGAAAGTGATTCCGACATTCGTGGCATGGCCAAAGAAGAGCTGGATGAAAGTCAAAGCAAAATTCCTGACCTAGAGGAAAAAATCAAACTATTACTCGTCCCTGCCGATCCCGAAGATGCCAAGAATGCCATTGTGGAAATCCGCGGCGGAACAGGCGGAGACGAAGCCGCTATTTTTGCCGGCGACCTTTTCAAGATGTATGCCAAATACTGCGAAAGCAAAGGTTGGAAGGTCGAAGTAACCTCCATCAGCGAAGGCACCTCCGGAGGATATAAGGAAGTTATTTTCACCGTAAGCGGAGATAACGTATATGGAATCATGAAATATGAGTCAGGCGTTCACCGCGTTCAGCGTGTGCCGGCCACCGAAACTCAGGGACGCGTCCACACATCCGCAGCTACAGTGGCGGTACTGCCGGAAGCTGAAGAATTTGACGTTGAAATCAAAGAATCAGATATCCGGGTGGATACATTTTGTTCATCAGGAGCTGGCGGACAATCGGTCAACACCACCTACTCGGCCATCCGTCTGGTACACATTCCTTCCGGGATTTCGGTACAATGTCAGGATGAAAAATCCTGGCACAAGAACAAGGAAAAAGCCATGATAGAACTCCGTTCTCGTATTTATAACGTAGAGCATCAGAAATATCTGGATGAAATAGGCGCCAAACGTAAAACAATGGTTTCCACCGGTGACCGTTCTGCCAAAATCCGCACCTACAATTACCCGCAAGGGCGTATTACCGATCACCGCATCAACTTCACCATATATAACCTGTCAGCTTTCATGGGTGGTGACATTCAGGCCATTCTCGACCAACTGATTATTGCAGAAAATACTGAAAGGCTAAAAGAGAGTGAACTATAATTCATAATCAGACGCAGTTCCAAGATTGCGATATGAATGTGATTGCAAAATAAATATTTAATTTGGAAAATCATGAATAAACAAGAACTCTTTGAACAGATTATGCATAAGAGATCATTCTTGTGCGTGGGACTGGATACCGATATTAAAAAAATTCCGACACATCTTATCAATGAAGAAAATCCGATTTTTTCTTTCAACAAGGCTATCATCGACGCCACGGCTGCTTATTGTGTCGCCTACAAACCGAATATGGCTTTTTATGAATGCATGGGCTTGAAGGGCTGGAGTGCCCTTGAAAAGACCATCCGCTACATTCGCGAAAAATATCCTGAACAATTCATCATATCCGATGCCAAACGCGGCGATATCGGAAACACTTCTGAAATGTACGCCCGCGGTTTCTTTGAAGACCTTCCTTTTGATGCCGTGACTGTTGCACCATACATGGGTGAGGATAGCGTGAAACCATTCCTCACTTATAAAGGGAAATGGGTCATCCTACTGGCATTGACCTCCAACAAAGGATCACAAGACTTCCAACTGACAACAGACGCACAGGGAGAAAGGCTTTATGAAAAGGTCCTGAAAAAATCAAGAGCGTGGGCTACTGACGAACAGATGATGTACGTAGTCGGAGCAACACAAGGCAGCATGTTTGCCGACATCCGAAAAGTGGTTCCCAACCATTTTCTGTTGGTTCCAGGTATCGGTGCTCAGGGTGGAAGCCTGGCCGAAGTAGTCAAATATGGTATGAATGACCAATGCGGTTTGCTCGTCAACTCTTCTCGCCAAATCATCTATGCAGGCAAAGGTAAAGACTTTGCAGTCTGCGCTCAAACTGAAGCTATCAAGTTACAAGAAGAAATGGCCGGTTATCTGGCCCAATTAAAATAAAGTGGAGAAGCGAAAAATTATCAATGATCCGGTTTTCGGCTTCATCAATCTTCCTTCTGGGTTCTTGAATGAAGTATTTCAACACCGTTACCTGCAGCGCCTCACGCGCATCAAGCAACTAGGTATGACATCTTTTGTCTATCCGGGAGCACAGCACACCCGATTCCAACATACCATCGGAGCCATGTTCCTGATGGAAGAAGCCATCCATAACCTGCGTTCCAAAGGCAATATCATCACGCCCGAAGAAAATGAAGCTGTCATAGCGGCCATCATGCTTCATGATATCGGCCACGGCCCTTTCTCTCATGTACTGGAAGACACCATTATTCATGGCATTTCGCATGAAGACCTTTCTTTGATGTTGATGGAAAGGATGAACCGTGAATTTGGAGGAAAACTCGATTTGGCCATCCGGATTTTTAAAGACGAATATTCCAAAAAGTTTTTACATCAGCTTGTGTCTGGCAATCTAGACATGGATAGACTTGACTACCTTCGCAGGGACAGCTTCTTTACAGGTGTCACTGAAGGCAATATCGGATCAGCACGAATCATCAAAATGCTCAATGTACAGGACGATCGACTGGTGGTCGAAGCCAAGGGAATTTATTCCATCGAAAACTTCCTGCTTTCCAGAAGGCTGATGTACTGGCAGGTATATTTACACAAAACCTCCCTTGCTGCTGAAATAATGCTTAAAAACCTTTTGAACAGAGCCAGAGAGCTCACGCGAAAAGAGGTCATGGTGCAAGCATCCGAAGCCCTCCGGTATTTTCTTGCCAACAAACAAACAGATGGAGAAATGAACAATGAAGCACTCGATTTTTTCGAGGAACTCGACGATACAGACATTTGGTCTGCCATTAAAATGTGGCAACACCATGAAGATTTTGTCCTTTCTACACTAAGCAAAGGCTTACTTCAACGCAAACTCTTCAAAATAGAGATGAGTAACGACACCACAGACCCTCAACGTATCGTCCATGATTTAGAAACAATAACCTCCATTTATGGCATTACAGCCGATGATGCCAGGTATTTTATCTCACAGAGTTGTGTCTCCACCAATATGTACAGTGAAAAAGACGACAGCATAGACATCTTATATAATAACGGGAATATTAGGCCCATCACAAAAGCATCTGATATGTTGAATCTTGAATTATTATCAAGAGAGGTTCAAAAGCAGATATATTGTCATTTACGGTTATAAGGATGTATTAAAATAAGGCCATTTTACAAGCCCGATACCACAAAGTGATATTTAATACCGAATATTTTGTATTTTTGCCCAAATTTTTAGACAAATGGAAATAACAGCGAAACAGCTTGCATCATACTTATCAGGTGAAATAGAGGGTAATCCGGACGTTTCCGTCAATAACATCTCCAAGATAGAAGAAGGGCAACCGGGGACACTTACATTTTTAGCAAATCCAAAATATACTTCCTATATTTATACGACAAAAGCAAGCATTATCCTTGTAAACAAGGACTTTATCCCTGAGAAGACTATCAGTGCGACATTGATTCGTGTTGAAAATGCTTATCAATGTCTGGCACAATTGTTGACCCTGGTCGATCAGTCCAAGCCTAAAAAAAACGGCATTGGTTCGTTGGTTTCCATCGATTCGACAGCTGTTTTGGGAGAAAATCTTTTTATCGGGGACTTTGCATACATTGGGAAAAATAGCAAGATCGGAAACGATACGCAGATTTACCCCCATGTTTATATCGGAGATCATGTAAAAATCGGTGCCAACTGTATCTTGTATCCAGGTATCAAGATATATGACGATTGCATCATCGGCAACAACTGTATCCTGCAGGCAGGAGTCATCATAGGTGGCGATGGTTTTGGTTTTGCACCTAAAGAAACCGGTGATTATCAGAAAATACCTCAAATTGGAAATGTCATCATTGAAGATGATGTTGAAATTGGAGCCAATACAACGGTGGACCGAGCAACCATGGGTTCTACCATCGTACATCATGGTGTAAAGCTCGACAACCTGATTCAGGTAGCTCATAACGTGGAAGTCGGTGAAAACACCGTAATTGCTGCGCTAACCGGTATCGCAGGATCTACCAAAATCGGTAAAGACTGCATGATAGGTGGTCAAGTTGGATTTACAGGCCACATCCATATTGCTGACGGCATACAAATCGGAGCCCGGGCAGGCGTTGCAAACAACTTGACAGACAACTCTACACCCTATTTGGGATACCCGGCCATTCCTGCCAAACAATTTGCCAGATCCTTTGTCATTTATAAAAATTTGCCTGAACTATCATTAGAAGTATCGAAGCTTCGCAAAGAAATTGAAGAACTAAAAAAAACGATCAAATAATTTATTCCGTATAATGGCCAATCAACTTACCTTAAAAAAAGATTTTTCTATTTCCGGAAAAGGGTTACACACGGGACTTCACATAACAGCCCGCTTTTGTCCGGCAGAGCCAAACACAGGATATCGCTTTATCCGTATTGATTTAGAAGATAGACCAATAATTGAAGCTCTTGCAGAAAATGTCAACAACACTGAACGCGGTACAGTCTTAAATAAAGACGGTGTACAGATCAGCACTATCGAACACGCTATGGCTGCCCTGTATGCCTCAGAAATCGATAACTGCCTCATCGAGATTAATGGTCCTGAGATGCCTATCCTTGATGGTAGTGCCATTGAATTTATCATGGCCATCAAAAATGTTGGGATTATTGAACAAGAATATGACAAACAATATTATGTGGTTCGCAATAGAATAGAAATAAAAAATCCAGAGACTGGTGCTTCACTTATTATCATGCCATACGATGGATTCAGCATCACCACATTGATCAGCTATGATTCTACCATATTAAGCAATCAATTTGCAAGGCTCAATGAACTTGCTGATTTTGAAACAGAAATTGCCGATAGCCGTACTTTCGTATTTGTACGCGAGGTTGAAGTGTTACTGAAGCATAACCTGATCAAAGGTGGTGACCTTGATAATGCTTTGGTCATATACGACCAGGAGATTCCGCAGGAAAAGCTAGATGACATTGCAGATGCCATGAATATTCCTCACAAGCTTGTCAACAAACTTGGATATATCAACAACAAACCCATTTTGTACGATAACGAACCTGCCCGCCATAAACTAATGGACTTGGTAGGAGACATCGCGCTCATCGGGAAACCTTTGAAAGGGCATATCATAGCCACCCGTCCTGGACATAAGATCAATAATCAACTGGCCAGACTCCTCCGCAAGGATATGAAAAGGCAGGAAGTTCAGGCTCCGATTTACAACCCTGATATTCCCCCCATCATGGACAACGTGCGTATCAAGCAATTGCTCCCACATCGCTGGCCCATTCAGATGGTGGACAAGGTGATAGAACTGAGCAACAGACATATTGTCGGCATCAAGAATGTGACCGGAAACGAAGAGATCTTTATGGGTCACTTTCCGGAAGAGCCTGTCATGCCTGGCGTTTTGCAAATTGAAGCCATGGCTCAGACAGGAGGCTTGCTGATTTTGAATACAGTGGACCATCCGGAAAAATACTCCACCTATTTCATGAAAATTGACAATGTGAAATTCCGCCACAAAGTTGTCCCAGGAGACACCTTGATTTTCAGGCTAGATCTGATATCCGATATCCGTCGCGGTATCGTAAGCATGAAGGGTTATGCATTTGTAGGTGATAAAATAGCCTCTGAAGCTGAATTTATGGCTCAGATCATTAAAAACAAGTAATTTGTAATGCCAGTATTTGGCAAAATACGATCATATGAAACGAGCCCATGATCTATCGCTCACACAAGTGAACAATTATTTGGCGAGTTACATCGAATGCCTAAAATGGTAAAATAAAAAATAATGAGATGAAACAACCCTTAGCTTACGTGCATCCAGATGCTAAAATTGCACCAAGTGTAGTAATCGAACCATTTGTGACCATTGATAAGAATGTCGTCATTGGTGAAGGCACCAGAATTGCTTCCAACGTCACCATTTTAGAAGGTACCAGAATCGGTAAGAATTGTGTCATTTTTCCTGGAGCAGTGCTTGGAGCAATTCCGCAGGATTTAAAATTCGAAGGCGAAGAAACCACTGTTGAAATCGGAGACAACACAATCATCCGTGAATTTGTAACCATCAACCGCGGAACTGCGGCAAAAGGAAAAACTGTAATCGGAAACAATTGTCTGGTGATGGCGTATTGTCATATTGCCCATGATTGTGTTGTTGGCAATAACGTCATCATGTCCAACTGCACCCAACTGGCCGGTGAAGTAACCGTTGACGATTGGGCCATTATCGGTGGCGGTACGCTTATTCACCAGTTCTCTCACATCGGATCTCATGTCATGGTCCAAGGTGGATCTAAAATAAACAAGGACGTTCCACCGTTTATCAAGGCCGCACGGGACCCCATCGCCTATTGTGGAATCAACTCCATCGGCTTGCGCAGAAGGAATTTTTCCAACGAACAGATACGCGATATTCAGGAAATTTATCGTTATCTTTATCAATCGGGACTTAACAACAGTGATGCTATCGAACGCATTGAGGCTGAGCTACCTGCAACGAAAGAACGCGATGAAATTATCTTGTTTGTAAAGAATACCCCACGTGGAATCATTAAAGGTTATTTTAACTAAAAAACTTAATAAGTTCTATGATTTACAAGTTTAGGCTCTTATCAGATGAAGTTGACAATTTCACCCGTGAAATTGCAATAAGTTCAGAAGCAACTTTTTTGGATTTACATAATGCCATTTTAGAATGTGTGAATTATTCCAAAGATCAAATATCTTCTTTCTTTATTTGCAATGATGAATGGGAAAAAGAAACAGAAATCACCCTCATAGAAATGGACAGTAGTCCCGAAGTGGACAGCTGGATCATGGAGCGTACCAAACTGAATGAATTTATTGAGGATGAAGGACAGAAACTAATATACATCTTTGATAACTTAACAGAAAGAGCCTTCTTTATTGAAGTATTCCAGTTTATACCAGGTAAAGATTTGGCAAAAGCCAAATGCATCTTATCAGAAGGAGATGCTCCTGTCCAGACGATGGAGTTTGATGATTCTACGATCAATGAAACCAGTCCGAAAATCAATCTGGACGATGATTTTTATGGAGACCAGGATTTCGACATGGATGAGTTGGATGCTGACGGATTTACAGGTTTGGACAATATAGCAGATCCATCTTCTTTCAATACAGACCTCTGATTTTATCAAAAAAATGAGCTGATTGGCTACATGAAGAAAACCCTTGTGGTATTGACCGGGCCAACCGGTGTAGGGAAAACGGAACTCAGCCTTCGCATTGCCGAATTGTTGGGTTCTCCTGTTTTATCCTGTGACTCTCGCCAAATTTTCCGAGAGATTCCGATAGGTACAGCCGCTCCATCCCCCGAACAACTCGGGCACGTGAAACATTACTTTATCGGAGACCATTCCATCCACGACTACTACAGTGCAGCCAGATTCGAAACAGAAGTACTCGACCTGCTTGAAAAGGAACTTTTTCCCAAACATCATTCCATCCTAATGACAGGAGGATCCATGATGTACATAGACGCTGTCTGCAAAGGCATTGACGACATGCCCGACGTAGATGGGGATTTGCGGGAAAACCTGCTCGAACAATACAGGAATGTAGGAATTGATCCCTTACTTGCTCAACTGAAATTATTGGATCCTGAATATTACCACCAAGTAGATCTTAAAAACTATAAAAGAGTGATGCATGGCCTTGAAATCTGCCTGATGACAGGAAAACCATTTTCCTCTTTCCGCCAGCATTCGGCCAAACAACGATCTTTCGACATCGTCAAGATTTGCCTGAACAGAGAAAGGTCTGAACTCTATGATCGCATAGACCAAAGGGTGATAGACATGATGCAGCAAGGGCTGTGTGAAGAAGCCAGAAGCCTCTATCCTTTACGTAGACTGAATGCGCTTAATACAGTAGGATACAAAGAATTGTTTGCTTATTTTGACGGTGACATCAGCTTGGAGGAAGCCATCGTCTGCATTCAGAACAACACCCACAAATACGCCAGAAAGCAGTTGACGTGGTTCAGAAAAGACAAGGATTATCATTGGTTTCATCCTGAAAACATAGAAGAAATCGTACAATTATTGAAGATCACTTGCTCCGGTCTTTCATCCGAAATCGATTTATAGTTTGAGTTGGAATATGACGACACTTGTCGAATTTCACAACTACTTTGCATTTGCAAAACATACTTTTTACAACCCCGGGTTTGGATGGTTAAAATATATTTTTAACCATCACAATTTAGGCAATATACATCCCTGAAAGCTTTTTAGTTTTGAATAAAAAGGGTAAATTTGTCCGCTTTTTAAATTAAAGATTTCAATCAACACATATCAACTTATTATTATTAAACGATGGCAGATAGCAAAGAAAAGTTGTTTTCGGAATTTCCTCCGGTTTCCACCAAGGAGTGGATGGAAAAAGTCACCATTGACTTGAAAGGAGCAGATTTTGAAAAGAAACTTGTATGGAAAACGAACGAAGGTTTTAATGTAAGACCCTTCTATCGTTCGGAAGATATAGAGGGAATGAAAACGACGGATTCACTTCCGGGCGAATTTCCTTTCGTTCGCGGAACTAAGACAAACAACAACTGGTATGTTCGTCAGGACATCGAGGTAACAACCCCACAAAAAGCCAATGAAAAAGCATTGGAAGTATTGGAAAAAGGAATAACTTCGTTATGCTTTGCTTTTTCCGGAAAGCATTTCGACGCAAAATCCATGGAGACATTGTTCAACGGCATCCAACTGGATTGCATAGAAATAAATTTCCGCATTTGTTTTACAGAAGCAGCAAAAATCACCAAACTCTTGGTTGATTATGTTAAAGCAGCAAAAATTAATCCTGATAAAATCAAAGGATCTATCAATTTTGACCCGTTCAAGCGCATGATGACCAAAGGTTTCGACATCGACATCGACATCAAGGCTGTTATGAAAGAAATTTTCGAAGCTGCGGCAGAATTGAAAAATCTGAAAGTCTTTGGTGCCAACCCTTACCTGTTCAACAATGCAGGTGCCTATTGTGCACAAGAACTTGGATTCGGTCTTGCTTACGGTAATGAATATCTCACCCTTGGCACAGAAGCCGGATTGCCCGCTAAGGCTGTAGCCAAAAAGGTGAAATTCAACTTTGGCATCGGTTCCAACTACTTTATGGAAATCGCCAAATTTAGAGCAGGTCGCCTGTTGTGGTCACAGATTGTGAATGCCTATTTGTCCGAAAGTGATTGCAAGTGCGCCTGCAAAATGGATGTTCACGCCAAAACTTCAGAATGGAATCAAACAGTATATGATGCCTATATGAACCTGCTGCGCAGCCAAACCGAAACCATGTCCGCATCCATCGCCGGTGTTGATTCCATCTCTGTTACACCGTTTGATAACGCCTATAAGTCTGCAGACAATTTTTCGGAAAGAATTGCTAGAAACCAACAATTATTACTCAAGGAAGAAGCCCACTTCGACAAAGTGGTTGACGCTTCTGCCGGTTCCTATTATATTGAAAACCTGACTGCTTCCATTGCTGATCAAGCATGGAAAATTTTCCTGACCGTCAATGAAAAAGGCGGATTCTATGCTGCACTAAAAGAAGGTTTCATCCAGACTGAAGTCAACGCCTCCAATGAAAAACGTCTAGCTGCAATTTCCTGCCGCCGTGAAATTCTTCTTGGGACCAACCAGTACCCAAACTTCAACGAGCAAGCTTTAGAAAAAGTGGAAGAAGGCAAAAAAGACTGCACTTGCTGCTGCACAGAAAAAGGCAGTCTAGCCACACTGAAATTCGAGCGTGGAAGTTCTGCCTTCGATACATTGCGTTTAGCTACGGAAAAATCCGGAAAACGTCCGAAAGTGTTCATGCTGACCATCGGAAAGTTGAGCATGAGATTGGCGCGTGCCCAGTTCTCCAGCAACTTTTTTGCTTGTGCCGGATATGAAATTATTGACAATCTCGGATTTGAAACCCCTGAAGAAGGTGTTGCTGCAGCTCGAAAATCCAAAGCCGATATCATTGTAATTTGTTCCAGTGATGAGGAATATGCAGCATTGGCTCCAAAAACATTTGCTACCATTGGCGGTGGCAAAGAACTTTTTGTTGTTGCCGGAGCACCCGAATGCACAGAAGACCTTAAGGCGATAGGTATCAACAACTTTGTCAATATCCGTACCAATGTCCTGGAAACATTGCAAGGATTCAACAAGCAATTAGGAATCAATTAAGATAAAAGTCACGAAACGAGTATACACAAAACAATCCGAAAAAGAGGATGAAAATGACATGCATGTTTTATATGACCTCTTATAAAAAATAGATACACATGAAACCAGATTTCAAAAATATAGATATCAAAAACGCCGGCATTGCTGCTACAGACCCCAAAACCTGGGGAAAAGCAAACGGCATTGAAAAAGACTGGAAAACGCCTGAACTGATTGACGTGAAACCAGTTTATACCAAAGCCGACCTAGAAGGGATGGAACAGCTGAATTACGCTGCCGGTATTGCACCTTATTTACGTGGGCCGTACAGTGTCATGTATGCCATGCGCCCATGGACAGTCCGTCAATATGCCGGATTTTCCACCGCTGAGGAATCCAATGCTTTCTACCGTCGCAACCTGGCATCCGGACAAAAAGGACTTTCAGTGGCTTTTGACCTGCCAACTCATCGTGGTTATGATGCAGATCATGAACGCGTTGTTGGTGACGTCGGCAAAGCAGGTGTATCCATCTGCTCAGTTGAAGACATGAAAGTCTTGTTCGACGGAATTCCATTGAACAAGATGTCCGTTTCCATGACCATGAATGGTGCGGTTCTTCCCATCCTTGCCTTTTACATCAACGCAGGACTGGAACAAGGTGCCAAACTCGAAGAAATGGCCGGAACCATCCAAAATGACATTCTGAAAGAATTTATGGTGCGTAACACTTATATATACCCGCCGGATTTTTCTATGAAAATCATCGCCGATATCTTTGAATATACGGCCAAAAAGATGCCTAAGTTCAATTCCATCTCCATTTCAGGCTACCACATGCAGGAAGCCGGTGCAACTGCTGACATTGAGTTGGCTTATACCCTGGCTGACGGCTTTGAATACCTTCGTGCAGGTGTAAATGCAGGCATGGATATCGATGCTTTTGCTCCCCGTCTTTCCTTCTTTTGGGCCATCGGCACCAACCACTATATGGAAATCGCCAAAATGCGTGCGGCACGTATGCTGTGGGCCAAAATTGTCAAGACTTTCAATCCCAAAAACCCAAAATCTCTGGCATTGCGTACACACTGCCAAACTTCAGGTTGGTCTCTGACCGAACAGGATCCTTACAACAACATTGGCCGTACCTGCATCGAAGCCATGGCTGCAGCATTGGGTCATACCCAATCATTGCACACCAATGCACTGGACGAAGCCATCGCCTTGCCTACCGATTTTTCGGCACGTATCGCACGCAATACCCAGATTTATATTCAAGAAGAAACCAACATCTGTCGCGAAGTTGACCCTTGGGCCGGTTCCTACTATGTTGAATCACTGACCAAAGAACTGGCAGAAAAAGCTTGGGCCCTGATTGAAGAAATCGAAAAGTTGGGCGGTATGGCCAAAGCCATCGAAACCGGTATTCCAAAGATGCGTATAGAAGAGGCTGCAGCTCGTACACAGGCTCGCATTGATTCGGGTAACCAGACCATCGTCGGTGTAAACCGCTACCGTCTGGAAAAGGAAGCCCCCATCGACATCCTCGAAATCGACAATACAGCTGTTCGCGTTCAACAAGTAGAGCGCTTGAAAGAGCTCAGAGCAAACCGCAACGAAGCCGACGTACAAAAAGCTTTGGCAGCCATCACCAAATGTGTGGAGACCAAACAAGGCAACTTGCTTGAACTGGCGGTTGAAGCCGCCCATGTTCGTGCCAGTCTCGGTGAAATATCCGATGCCTGCGAAAAGATTGTCGGACGATATAAAGCAACCATTAGAACCATATCAGGCGTGTATTCATCAGAAACAAAGAACGATGCAGACTTTCAGAAAGCCTGCTCGCTGGTTGAAAAGTTTGCCAAAAAAGAAGGCCGTCAACCTCGTATCATGATTGCAAAAATGGGCCAGGACGGTCACGACCGTGGTGCCAAAGTGGTAGCAACAGGTTATGCAGACTGCGGTTTCGACGTGGATATGGGGCCCTTGTTCCAAACCCCTGCCGAATCCGCCAAACAAGCCGTTGAAAACGACGTCAACGTTCTTGGCGTATCGTCATTGGCTGCAGGTCACAAAACCTTGATTCCGCAAGTGATGGAAGAATTGAAAAAACTGGGTCGTGAAGACATCGTTGTCATTGCCGGTGGTGTCATTCCGGCTCAGGACTACGACTTTCTGTATCAAGCAGGTGTTGCCGGTATCTTTGGTCCCGGCACTTCCGTCGCCAAAGCAGCATGTACCATTATGGAGATTTTATTGGAAGAATAAAATAAATTTCTTTAAATAAATTAATTGAACAGGCTCTCTCAAAATGGACAGCCTGTTCAATTAAAAAGGCTTTAATGAAAATGGCGCTGATTTCTCAATCAACGCCATTTATATTTCTTGATAATCTTATACCAATGAAGTAATCACTTCTTTAATTTTTGAAGAAAGTTTCTCAGCCTCTTCCTTGGTCTCAGCTTCGGAATATATACGGATAATCGGCTCTGTGTTAGATTTACGCAGGTGCACCCATTTTTCAGGAAAATCAATCTTAACACCATCTATGTCATTTACTTCTTCCTTGGCATAGCGCAACTTAACAGCAGCAAGAATGGCATCCACATCAATTTGCGGAGTAAGTTCAATTTTCTGTTTGTCGATATAATATGTAGGATAAGTAGCCTTCAGTTCAGAGACGGATTTCTTGCTGTGTGCCAGATGAGACAAGAAAAGCGCAATACCAACCAAGGCATCGCGTCCATTGTGACTTTCCGGATAAATGACCCCGCCATTTCCTTCTCCACCGATGATGGCATTGGTATCCTTCATCTTTGTCACAACATTGACTTCACCAACAGCAGCCGGCGAATAATTTCCGCCATGTGCCCTGGTCACATCCCGCAAAGCTCTTGTTGAACTGAGATTGGATACCGTGTTGCCAGGTGTATGAGATAAAACATAGTCAGCGACGGAAACCAAAGTATATTCTTCACCAAACATTTCACCGTCCTCACAAATAATGGCCAAACGATCCACGTCAGGATCAACCACAAAACCTACATCTGCTTTTTCCGTTTTCATACGGGAAGCTATTTCAGTCAAATTTTGAGGTACGGGCTCCGGATTGTGTGCAAACTGTCCGTTCGGCGTACTGTTCAACCCTATCACATTTTCAACGCCCAAAGCCTTCAACAATGGAGGAAGAATGATTCCGCCTACCGAGTTGACCGTATCAATGACAACCTTAAAATTTGCTTTTCTGATTGCTTCAACATCAACGAGTTTCAAAGCCAGTACTGCATCAATATGTTTTTGACCAAAAGAAAAATCTTCATATAAATGACCAAGTTCATCTACCGGAGAAAAAGTGAAATCGTCAACTTCAGCTGTTTTCAATACAAAATTACCTTCTGCTGCACTGAGAAACTCTCCGTTTTCATTGAGCAACTTCAAGGCATTCCAATGTTTGGGGTTGTGACTGGCTGTCAAAATAAGTCCACCGTCTGCGCCTGACATGGTTACTGCCAATTCTGTTGTTGGAGTGGATGCCAGTCCGATATTGATTACATCAAAACCCATCCCCATCAAGGTTCCAGAAACAATCTGAAAAACCATGTCCCCTGAAATACGGGCATCTCTTCCAACCACCACTTTATTGGATTTCTTGGTCGAATTCAAGCGTACCCAGTGTGAATAGGAGGCTGTAAACTTTACAATATCAAGAGGGTTCAAACCCTCTCCTGCTTTTCCGCCAATGGTGCCACGGATTCCGGAAATGGACTTAATTAGACTCATTTTTAAATTAATTTGAAGAACGACAAAACATGGTAGATTTATTCCCTAAACTTAAACCTCAACTCATAGAAACAGGCGGTCAAAGCAGAAGTATTGGTATAATAAGACATTCCTATATTAGCCGGAGCGATGATGAAAACATGACCGTTGTTTCCTACATAATCTAAAGCTTCATGCCAAGCCAAACAATCTCCGTAAGTCGTAGAAGAACAAACATTGTTGTAATTGATATCCATCGGGGGAATCGAAGAATACATGTTGGAATATGTGGTGTCTTCGTCCATATTAATTTCAAGATATCTGACACAGATAGGTCTATTTTTTGGAATGGTATCAATGAAATACGTGCCGGTATCAATGACATGAATATATAACCCACTTTCCGTTTTATAAAAAATGCCGTCAGACCAGGGAACATCTTTAGGAATAGTTGATGTAACCGTATAACCGCGTGATTTCATAAAAGCACTGATACTGGCTTTTTCTGCAGCCAATTGTTCTGCATAAGTTTCTGTATCACTACAAGAATAGAGCGTACCGGATAGAATCGCAAACAGAGCAAAAATATAGAATCGTTGTTTCATATAAAAATTAATCTTTTTCAGATAGTTTCATTTTCACTCTACAAAGATAATTAATTCCATCATTTCAGTCGAACAGTTAACATAATTTGTGGGTAAACGCATTTAAAAAATGTATTTTGGCAACGAATCCTCCAATAACCGCAAAGCATCTTCCATTGACCCATAAAATTCTCCGCCTGATGCATTCAGATGACCACCTCCTCCAAAAAGATCTGAAGCTATCCTATTGGTCGGGAATGTGCCACGTGAACGAAAAGAAATTTTGATTTTCTTCGTATCTTCTCTGAAAAAAACGGAAAAGAAAATACCGTCAATGCTGAGCGGCAAATTGACAAAACCCTCCGTATCTCCTACTTGATAATTATAATCCTTCAAATCTTGCAGAGACAGTGACATAACAGCGGTGTGATATTCAGGCATGACTTTCATTCCGTGATTCAGAACAAACCCCATCAGACTCATCCGGTCTGCAGAATAGTTATTGAAGACTTTGTTGTATATATCATCCTTGTCAATTCCTTTTCGGATAAGCTGAGAAATGATGAAGTACATTTCCTCATTGTTGGAATTATAGGTAAAGGCACCAGTATCTGTCATCATACCGGTATAAACACACTCGGCACATGCCAAAGTCATTTCGTCAAAACAACCGGAACGACAAATATAACGGAACACGATTTCACTCGTCGAGGCAAACTGAGGATATGAAATCTGTACATCGGCAAACTGATCGGGACCAGGATGATGGTCGAATACCAGTTTCTTAGCCTTTGATTGTTCAATTTTTTTACCCAATGAACCTATACGTTTCAGCTGATTAAAATCCAAGCATACGATTATGTCGGCTTTACAAAGGAAAGACTCGCAAGCTTCCGGGTCTTTTTCATACACCAAAGCGTTGTTTGCACCAGGCATCCAGTCCAAAAAACCAGGGAAAGAATCAGGATACATCACTTGAACATTTTTCCCCTGTTGGGTCAGAAAATCTGCCATTGCGAGGCTTGAGCCAAGTGCATCGCCATCAGGTCCTTGATGAGATACTATAACCACATCGTCAGAATGATGGAGCAAATTTTTGGCACGCAGAATCAAATCTTCCGCAATAATTTTGGTAATCATTGATTTTTTTTGCAAATGTACGAATTTGCAAAGATTACACAAAGGCATTCACTTTATTGAACCATAAAATAATGACTGATAGAAATGAACTGCAAAAACAAGATACAAAAAAGAACTGCAAAAATCCACTTCCGCTTTCTTAGTAGAAGCCAGACAAAAAATGCGCCCATCAAGGCATATAGCATAAGCACTTCTATTTTTTGGATTTCGAAGTCTTGTGTCAAGGCATAAGGCAGTTCACTTGCGGTTTTAACAAACCATTGGAACCAGTGCAGACTACCATTCAGGCACCAAGTCAGAAAAGGTCCCAAATAAGGGATATCACTCAGAAGCAGGAAAGCAAATGCCAGATAAATGATCAAACCGGATGCAGGGACAGCCACCAGATTGTTAAGCAAGAAATAATTGGGGAACTGATGAAAATAATAAATGGTCAATGGTGCTGTTCCAAGTTGAGCAACAGCTGAAAGACAAGTCATTTTCCAAAGATAGTCTGTCATTTTTGAAGATGGCTGCCACAATCCTGTGAGACGTGCATGCGCGGCAACAATCGAAATCACAGCACAATAGCTCAGTTCAAAGCCCAAGTCAAAAATCAAAAATGGTTTCCAAAGCAACAATACAAATGCTGAAAACAATACCGTATTGATGGTTTGTGTCTTTCGGTGCAGACATCCTCCAAATGCCAGCAAAGAAAACATCAGTGCCGATCGCACCACCGAAGAAGACAATCCGGTCATAAAGGCATAACACCACAATAGTAACATCATCAATATTTGCTTAAAAATCCTGATTCTCTCAAATCGGTTGCAAAAGGAAAGTAAAAATTTCAGTATCGCATAAACAACTGCCACATGAAGACCGCTGACTGATAAAATGTGTGAAACCCCTGATACGGAGAATTGTTGTTTGGTCTCTGAGTTTAAAAGATGGACACTGCCTAAAGTCAATGCCGAAACCAGTGAGAATTCATCCCCGGAAATTCCGGCATGATTAAAACGTGACAGAAGCACAGCTCGCATACGTTCCGCTGAAGTCCTCAAGTTGAAAGATGACGCTTTGGTATGAATCTTCCAGGCATTTGAAGGGATATAAGCGGTCGCGCAAATCCCCTTATTCTGCAACCAGGCAGCATAATCAAAAACTTTCGGATCTTGCGGAGATTTTAGCCTTTGTGGCTTCATACAGACGAACAAACGATCTCCCACCTCCAGAGATTTGGATTTTTCATCTTTGGTGAAATAAAGCTGCAAATGTTTTTCCCTCCATTTTTTGTCAGCTGAACTTATGACTGAGACCTGCACTTGTTTGGATTTCGACTTCTCAACCGGTATGGTTTTTATTTTCACCAGCGCAAAAACATTCTGGTTTTCTTCAGATGGAAAGATGGACTTTTGACGTTCATATCTCGCAGAGAAAGCACCAAGACTCAGCCATAGACAAATAATACTTATACCAGGCATCCAGCGTCCGGTCCAGGAGGTTGTCATCCGATCCTCTATATATGCAAAAAAAATTAGGCCCCATGCGCCAAAAAGCAGCAGGCTCAAGGCCAATGTAAGGTGATTTGAGATAAAGACAGCACCCAACAGATAAGGTATCAGTAACCTGAATGTAGGAACGACATGAACAAAACGAAGCAACATGCGGCAATTTTTACCGCAAATATATGATTAATATTTTGTAAATATTAGATTAATTAATCATTTAATTCTAATGATTGCATTTTTTGGATCAGGAGAGTTGAAGACATAGCTTCCGGCAACCAGGACATCAGCACCGGCATCATAGAGAGCAGCAGCATTTTGATCGGAGACACCACCATCAATCTGTATCAGTGCCTTGCTGTTCCTACGGAGAATCAATTCCTTCAGATCCCTTATTTTTTTGTAGGTATTTTTAATAAAGGACTGTCCGGCAAATCCAGGATTAACAGACATCAATAAGACCAAATCCAGATCTGTAACAATGTCTTCCAAAAGAGCGACCGGTGTATGTGGATTCAGGGTAACACCAGCTTTCATCTCATTCTTGTGAATTTCCTGAATGGTACGGTTCAAGTGCGTACAAGCTTCATAATGAACATTCATCATATAAGCATTCAGGTCTCGTACCTGTTTCACAAATTTCTGAGGTTCCACAATCATCAGATGGACATCCAATGGCTTTATGCAAATTTTCGACACTTGCTTCATAATAGGAAATCCAAAAGAAATATTCGGTACGAAAACGCCGTCCATTACATCTAGATGTAACCAATCAGCCTGACTATTATTAATCATTTCAATATCCACCCGAAGATCCAAAAAATTTGCGGATAATAAGGAAGGTGCTACCATGCGCATAGTTGGAAATTTTTATTAATCACAAAGGAACAAAAAAAAAAGAAATGCTCAAAGAAAGTGAAGCATCAATACCAACCAACAAAAAGACGGAAGTCAAACCTAGAGGGAATGACTTCTGTCATACTCGTACAGACTTCAAGAAGTCTCAATTAGGGATCAAATTTGCCTTTTCACTCAAATTTCCTAGATTTGGCGAATAGGTCCTGGCAAAATTTCTTAAAAAATTGAGGGTAGCTTGAGATGGCTGAGCGGATACTCTTCTAACCCTTTTCTGCGGATTTAAATTCGGTGTAAAATTTTGAGTCATAGGCATAAAAAATAAGTTTCTAATAAAACGGAGAATTTACTCACATATTATATTAGAAACTCAATATAATTCTTACACTTTCTGAATATGTTCAAGAAGCAAGCCTAGAACTCAGTATACCAATGATATGCACTTCTCTTCTACCATGCGCCGCATATTCAAAACAGCATAGCGCATACGTCCCAATGCTGTATTGATGCTGACGCCGGTCATATCTGCAATTTCCTTAAAACTGCAATCCTCATAGTAACGCAAACGGACAACTTCCTGCTGGTTATCCGGCAAATGTTGCATCAGTTTTCGAACATCTCGAAACACTTGATCACGTATCATCATGTCTTCTACATTGTCATCACAAAGCTTGGAATTGTTGAACAAATCAACCTCAGCAAATTCTTCATTACTGACGGTATTTTCATTGCGTTCCCTTCTAAAAAGGTCAATGATTTGGTTATGAGCAATTCTAGTCACCCAAGAATAGAATTTGCCGTTGTCGACATATCTTCCCTGCTTGATGGTGATGATGGCTTTCATAAATGATTCCTGAAAGATATCTTCAGCCAAATCCCGATTACGCACAATAACAAGTATGTACGTGAAAACGCGGTTTTTATGCCGGTTTAATAAAATATCAAAAGCTTGATTGTTTCCATTTGAAAACAGGTCGACCAGCTGTTCGTCGGTCATCGTTTTAATCGTGTCCATTGTACTTTCTTTAAAAATCAAAGAGTAGCAGTAGATCGATAGGCAAATGGATTTAAAGGTTTGGGTTGCAAATAAAAGAACTTTTTTAAAGAAAACCAAATAAATTATAATTATTTTAAATTTTCAGACAAAAGTATAGTCCGAAATCCTGGGAAATCCACGTAAGAATTCATCGGTTGCCAACGCTTTTCTACCTGCAAGCTGAAATCTTTTCAGTATGATGTATCCATCATTAACAGCCACTTTGAGCTCCTTTTTCCCATCAGTGACGAGCGTTCCGGGTTCAAGACCATGCGTTTTCAATGCATATCCGGCTTCGAAAATCTTCACACCCAACATTTCACCTTCGGCTGAGTGCAATTCAGACCAAGCGACAGGAAATGGTGACAGACCTCGGATAAAATCATGAATTTGAACGCATTCATGCGTCCAGTCAATCCTGGTATTTTCCTTAAACAACTTTGGAGCAGACTTCAATGCTGTTCTATCTGAAATCATAACATCTTGGGAACGGGCATGAGCAGAACCATCAATCATCGCATCGACCGTTTTCAGAACCATTCGTCCGCCAAGTTCCATCAGTCTGTCATGGACAGAACCCATACATTCATCGGGACCGATCCCGATTTTTTCCTGAAACAGCATATCTCCGGTATCGATTTCATGCTGAAGGAAGAATGTGGTCACACCAGTTTCTTTTTCACCGTTTATCACTGCCCAGTTGATGGGAGCAGCACCCCGATACTGAGGTAAAAGCGAGGCATGCAGGTTAAAAGTGCCCATAGAAGGCATGGTCCACACCTCCTCAGGAAGCATTCTAAATGCAACAACTATCTGAAGTTCTGCATGAAAAGATTTCAGTTCTTTCAGAAAAGTCGGATCTTTAAGTTTCTCCGGCTGCAGCAATGGCAAGTCTTGAGACAGCGCATATTTCTTGACAGGTGAAAGCTGAAGCTTCATGCCTCGACCCGCAAGTTTGTCAGGCATCGTAACAACACAGACAACCTGATATCCACCTTCAACCAGCACTTTTAAAGGTTCCACCGCAAAATCGGGTGTTCCCATGTAAACTATTCTCAAATTTTTCTTGTTCATATTCTTACAAACATAAAATCAGCAGCTCCGACTCCTGAAAAATTTATTCAAAGATAAAGCAATAAAATTAAACCATAGGCATTTTTTTGATCCATGGATTTCACAAAAACATGCTTTTTTCCGTTTAATGAATACGGAGTTCGTTACATAAACCTTCTAAAAGAATAGTGGAATAATGTCTACTCATCTGAGAAATGTACCAAAACCTTACGGTAAGAGTTGAAGATTTTTGACTTGGAAACAAAGCCGACATATTTATCGTTTTCATCTATTACCGGCAAATTCCAGGCATTGGTATCGTCAAAAATCCGCATCACTTTCTCCATGGTGTCAGTGATACGAAGTTTCGCTGGGGGAGAAATCATGAGTTTCTGTACTTTGAAGCGCATGTACAAATCTTTGCGAAACATGATATTGCGGATATCATCGAGCAATACCATACCCAAAAGAATGTCGTTATCATCAGTAACAGGAAAGACATTGCGCTTGGCCATCGAAATCACTTTCACCAAATCACCCAAATACATTTCCGGATGAACCACATCAAAATCCTTTTCAATCACATTTTCCACTTTCATCAGAGTGAGCACGGCCTTATCCTTATGGTGTGTAACCAACTCCCCTTTCTGAGCCAGACGCATGGAATAAATGCTGTGCTTTTCAAACAGAAAAATGGTGAGATAAGATACACTGGAAACAATCATTAATGGCAGAAATAATTGAAAGCCACCCGTCATTTCGGCAATGAGAAATATCCCGGTCAACGGAGCATGCATTACAGCCGTCATCATGCCTGCCATACCCAACAGTGCAAAATTTTGTTCCGAAACATCAGAAATACCCAATTCATTGAAGCAGCGAGCAATGACAAAACCAACCAAAGCTCCCACGAACAAGCTTGGAGCAAAGACACCTCCCACTCCGCCTGCGCCATTGGTTGAAGCCGATGCAAAAATCTTGAAAAAAATGATCAGGCACATATAACCGATCAGTAACCAGACATTGTCTTTATAAGCATAAAAGAAACTGCCTTCTGTTAGAATATCAGGCTGGCCGTTAATAAGCTGTGATATAGTCGTATATCCTTCTCCATACAACGGAGGAAACAGAAAAATCAGGACGCTGAGTGCCGCTGCCCCAAGTAATAATTTATAATAAGGATTCCCCATCTTCCGATACCAACCTTCCACTTTGTTCATGCCCCGGATCAGATAAAGGGCTACAAGTCCGCAGGCCATCCCAAGGATAATGGCCCAGGGGATTCTGTCTAACAAAAATGGCTCAGACATCGAAAACTCAAACATGGGTTGAGTACCTGTCACAAAATAAGAAAGGGAAGCTGCTGTAACAGACGTAACCATCAAAGGCAATACAAACGCAGCCGTCATGTCAAGCATTAAAACTTCGATCGTGAAAAAAAGTCCTGCAATCGGTGCCTTGAAAATACCGGCGATGGCACCTGCGGCACCACACCCCATCAACAACATCAGCGTCTTGTGGTTCATCTTGAAATAACTGCCAAGATTGGACCCAATGGCTGCACCAGTCAGTACAATAGGTGCTTCAGCCCCTACAGACCCTCCCATGCCGATGGTTAGGGAGCTACCGACGATGGATGTCCACATATTGTGTCTTTTAATACGACCTTGTCTGCGGGAAATAGCATAAAGAATATGGGTGACACCGTGGCTGATATCATCACGAACTATATAGCGTACAAAAAGAGAAGCCAACAAAATTCCGATAGCCGGATATAACAAATAAAGGTAATTGGCAGAATCAACGGTAAAAGCGGAGGTCAGTACATGCTGAATGATTTCTATCAGTTTCTTCAAAACCAAAGCAGCAATGGCTGTTAAGATTCCGACCACAAAACTCAGAATCAGTATTAAATTCGATTCCTTGATATGCTTCTCCCGCCAGCGAAGGAGATTCAAATACCGCTCACTTTCTATCATTTAACCAACCGTTATCGTTTCGGCAAAGAACAACAATTTTTACAAATGTTGCAAACCAAAAACATGAATTAATAAAACGAGCGTGACTAATTACCTGAAATATCATTTAAAACAGTTATTTACTGCCCATTCCCAGAAAGTAAAGGTTTTATGGTAAATACAAGAATTTTCAGGTCAATTAACAGACTTTGGTTTTCCAGGTAAATGATATCATACTCCAAACGCCGAATCATTTTTTCCACGGTATCAGCATATCCGAATTTCACCATTCCCCAAGAAGTCACCCCGGGAAGAATACTTTGTATCAAATAATAATGAGGCGCTTTGTCAACAATCTGGTCTACAAAATGCTGCCTTTCAGGACGAGGCCCAACCAAAGACATATCCCCTTTGAGTACATTCCAAAACTGAGGCAACTCATCCAACCTGTATTTTCGCATAAAACGTCCAAATGGTGTTACTCTCGGATCATCCACACTCGACAAGAGTGGACCATCAGGCTCCGCATCCATATACATGGTACGGAATTTATGAATATTGAACTTTCTACCCTTTTTCCCCACCCGTTCCTGTGCATAAAAAACAGAACCATCAGAGTCTATTCGGACACGAATGGTCAAATACAGATACAACGGAGATAATATAATAAGTAACAACAAAGAAACGAATCTATCAAAGAATGACTTGACTGTTTTTTGCCATTCGGACATGGACGATGGAGTCAAATTGATCATCGGAATACCAAAAAGAGAGAACAAAGAAACTTTCCCGGACAAGATATCTTGCTTAGAAGCAAAGGCCTTGATGGGTAGGCAATGTATATAGGACTGATCCAGTAATTGCTGAGTCATATCAGGATCACGACTATCTATGGCAAAAATCAATTCTTCAACCTGATATTGAGCAATCAGCAAGCCAAGTTGATTCATGTCACCGATGATTTCTTCAGATGGAACCATCTCTTTTTCCGACCCTGTACGAATAAAGCCTTTTAACTGATATATGAAATTACTGTGGTATTGATTAAATTCACCTAAAACCCTCAGGGCATTTTCACCTGTACCGACAATCAGGATTGGAACACAATAACGTCCCTTTGACTGATGATAAATAAGCGGGCCGGTCTGTATCAAACGAAAAATCCATGTACATATAAACTGGATGATTAAAAAGCCGATGATTATTTCATAATACAGATCTGGCCACTCCGGATAGTCATCAACAACAATCAGAAAAAACAATAATAGAACCCCAATCAATGTACAAATGGCAGTATTCAAAAGATCACCGAGATTGGTCTTGCGACGGGGATGGACATAATAACCGCTGAAATAATAAATCACCAACCAACAGAGAGGCACCAAAAAGCTCATCCAAATGGCTTTGGCTAAAAACAAAAACTCTGTCAACGTTGAAAAATAGATGGTTTGGCGAAAGACATTGAAACGAAAGATACTAAATATTTGCCAAGCAATAAATGCCGACAAAAAGTCAAACAAGATATAGATCAGAATTCTTTTTTTATCATTCATGTCAAAAAAGCCGGGATTAAAAATAAGATTATGCCGCCCTGAGTTTAGTTAAAACGTCTCAGAATATATTTTAGTGTGTATGTTTTTATTTTCTAATTATTTCAATCTTTCCTCCAATTCCAATTTTAAGGATGGAGGAAGTTTTGGTTGGCGTTTTGTCCGTTCTTCTGTAATCCACGACATAATCTACAGCGGATATGATTTCCGGGGAAATCTCATCAAAGAATCTGGGGGAAGGTTCACCGCTCACATTGGCCGATGTTGATACAATTGCCTTTCGAAAGCATTCACAAAGCTGTTTCGAAAATAAATCCTTTGTTACACGTATGCCTATACTGCCATCTTCAGCCAAAAGGTTGGGAGCCAGATTACGACCTCCGGGATAAATGATGGTCAGCGGATTATCTGTCAGTTCCACCAGATCCCATGCCACTTCCGGAACTTCCTGAACGTAGAAATCCAATTTGACAGAATGATCTATCAATACAAGCAAAGCTTTGCTGTCTGAGCGCTTCTTGATTTCATATACCCGGCGAACAGCTGCTTCGTTGGTAGCATCACAGCCTATTCCCCAAATCGTGTCGGTTGGATATAAAATCACGCCGCCTTTGTAAAGCACTTCTCGAGCTTTTTTTATTTCCTCGTTCATATTGATTGGATTTTCAGTACAAATATAGCCAGAATTTGGTAAAGGAGGAATGAAGTACATCATACATTTTGATTTCGAAATTATCAATCAATATCTTAGTGATTATTTTATAACTTTAGCAAACAAGCTTCAGCATTATCCCAAAAAAGAACTATCTTTACAGCTCTCTATTTAATCCAGTCAAGACGCTTTACACAAGGGCTGGGAAGACCCTGAGGTTAGCTAAAACTGCCTCAATCCGTAGCTAAAAGAAAAAAATAATATATATAATGATTAACAAATGGAATTACTTAACCCTCACATCCGACCAGACCGCCCAAAAGGAATCCCTCGCAAAAGAGCTGGGGATCAGCCCGATATTGACGCATCTGCTGGTACAGCGAGGAATTAAAAGTTTTGATCAGGCCAAACAATTTTTTCGTCCCCAACTCTCTGATTTGCATGATCCATTTCTGATGAATGACATGGATAAAGCGGTAGCACGTCTGAATGCTGCTTTGCAAAAAAAAGAGCATATTCTCATTTATGGTGATTATGATGTTGATGGGACCTCGGCGGTTGCCTTGGTTTACAAGTTTCTCCAACAGTTTACATCAAACATAGGCTACTATATTCCGGATCGTTACGGAGAAGGTTATGGCATTTCCCATAAAGGGATTGATTTTGCCGCAGAGAATGGCTACAAGTTGATGATTGCCCTTGATTGCGGCATCAAGTCTGTTGAAAAAATCGATTATGCCAAAACGAAAGGCATCGATTTTATCATTTGCGACCACCATGTACCTGACGATATCCTACCCGATGCAATCGCCGTACTGGATGCCAAACGGGTCGATTCAACCTATCCCTACGACCAGTTGTCGGGCTGTGGTGTAGGCTTCAAGTTCATGCAAGCTTTTGCCCAGAACAACAACATCAAGTTTTCTGATTTAACACCATTACTT
>Ga0265294_10001990_pt1 | contig 27054 bp, 35 predicted proteins | sample MunlanPumphouse3_FD_192504 | JGI IMG/M metagenome (GOLD analysis project Ga0265294, IMG submission 192504) | Groundwater microbial communities from a municipal landfill in Southern Ontario, Canada - Pumphouse #3 | ecosystem: Environmental > Aquatic > Deep subsurface > Groundwater | place... | reverse complement strand
TGCATACCCTATGCCAATTATTGCAACCGATACCGATATTACTCATGTAGGCCGAATTAGAAAAGATGTGTATGCTCAAAATATGGTACACTATTTTAATGTGGCAGACCAAGTAAGAGTGGGAGCTGCAACTAACTCAGTGCGAATTGCTTTAAAATGGATTGAGTTAGAAAGCGATATTTAATGTTAGAAAAGCTCTTTGAAAGTGCCATGTGGCAGACAAGATTTTTAGTAATTTTGGCTGTCATTTTTGGACTTATTGGAGCACTTGTACTTTTTATTGTTGCTAGTTTAGATATTTATACAGTAGCAAAATATGCTTTTGTTACTATTATTGAAAATGTCCATCCAGATAATTTTCATGAAGATATAGTAAGTGGTATTATTGGTGCAGTTGACTTATATCTTATTGCGGTTGTTTTGTTGATTTTCTCTTTTGGAGTATACGAACTATTTATATCTCCATTAAAACAAATTCAACAAGTAGAAGATGACCAAAGAGTATTGGCAATTACCTCTTTAGACCAATTAAAAGATAAAATTGCCAAAGTTATTGTTATGGTTTTAGTAGTTAACTTTTTTCAAAGAGTGCTACACACAAAATATGACGGGGCATTAGAGATGTTATATTTTGCGTTAGCCGTAACAGCACTTTCTGTAGGACTTTACTTTTTAGGAAAAGTAGGAAAAAATTAAAATAAAGGTTAAAATATGTCAAAAATTTTTGTAGATGCTTGTTTAAGAAAACCAACACCTCATACTCCTGTTTGGATGATGAGACAAGCGGGAAGATATTTACCAGAGTATATGAGAGTTCGTTCACAAGCTGGGAACTTTTTAAATTTATGTCACAACCCTAAGTTGGCGTGTGAAGTTACCATCCAACCTTTAGATATTGTAGGTGTAGATGCGGCAATTTTATTTTCAGATATTTTAGTAATACCTAATGAAATGGGAATGCACTTAGATTTTATTCAAGGTGAAGGTCCAATTTTTAAAAAACCAATAGTTACTCAAGAAGAAGTTGATGCTCTTTTAGGCGGAGAAGAAGCTGCTAATAAATTAACGTATGTATATGAGACAATAAAACTGTTAAAACAACAACTTCCTGAAGATAAAGCACTTATTGGTTTTACCGGAGCTCCTTGGACATTGGCAACGTATATGATTGAAGGACAAGGGACTAAAACATACAACTTATGTAAAAAAATGATGTATTCAAATCCAACATTGCTTCATAATATTTTAAGAAAAGTAACAGAAGTTGTTAAGCACTATATGGAAAAACAAATTCTTGCAGGTGCTGATGTTGTTCAAATCTTTGATTCATGGGCAGCAGCAATAGAGCCTGATATGTACGATGAATTTTCATGGTCATATATGGTTGAAATTGCTGAATTTTTAAAAGAGAAATATCCACATATTCCTATTATTATGTTCCCAAAAGGAATTCCTGCATTTTTAGATAAAGTATATGGAAACTTCGATGTATTTGGTGTAGATTGGGGAACTCCAATGGCACTGGCTAAAGAGAAATTAGGAGAGAAGTACGTGCTTCAAGGAAATATGGAACCGTGCCGACTGTACTCAAAAGAAGAGACCACTAAAGCGGTTGAAGCTATTCAAGCAGTTATGCAAGGTGAAGGACATATTTTTAACTTAGGTCATGGAATTTTGCCAGATATTCCTGTTGAAAATGCTATCCACTTTGTAAGTGAGTGCAAACGAGTTTCTAAAAAATAAAAAGAAAGCGGTGAGAAATGAAAAAAGAAGACAATAATATTCTCAACTCACCGCTTTTTAATTCTGACAATCTTACCTTTGGACCCATTCCTTCAAGACGCTTTGGAATCTCCTTAGGAGTAGATTTATCGCCTAATTCAAAGCAGTGCAATTTTGACTGCTTATACTGCGAATTAAAACCTTCAAAAACAGTTTCACATATGAGTCAATACCCAGAAGTATCACAATTTATAGAAGCCATACAAAAAGCATTTGTAAAGCATCCAAAAATAGATGTTATAACGGTAACCGCAAATGGTGAACCCACTTTATACCCTCTTTTAGATGAACTCATTGTAGAAATTAATGCCATAAAAGGAAGTGCCAAAACACTGATACTTTCAAATGGTGGCACCATTTACAAAAAAGAGGTGTTTAATGCTTTGCTTAAATTTGATACGGTAAAACTCTCTTTAGATTGCATAAGTGATGCGTGTTTTAAAAAACTTGACCGAATTAATGCAAGTGTAGATTGCAAACAAATAGTTCAATCAATGAAAGAGTTTAAAGAGCAAACCCAAAATACTTTTGTGTTAGAAGTATTGTTTGTAAAAGAGTTAAATGACACCAAAGAAGAGATAGCACTTTTATATGAAGCCATAAAGCAAATTAACCCACACAGAGTTGATATAGGGACCATAGACAGACCACCTGCGTATAAAGTTCAACCCATATCCTATGAAGCCTTAGAGATAATAGCAAACTCGTTTAAAGGCATAAATGTAAATATTGCTTATAAAAACCGACCCAAACAAACCAATGGTTATTCAGAAGAGGAAATTCTGACGCTTCTTAAAAGAAGACCTCTAACCTTTGAAGATATTGAAAATTTATTCGATGAAAAAAGTAAAAATTTACTTGAAAATTTGGTAAAAAACAAAGAAATATCGGTTGTAGATTGCAGTGGTGTAAATTTTTATAAGTTTTTATAAAATAGCAAAAATAGCCTTGACAAAAAAAGAAATATTGACTATAATTCCAACCTCTTAACAAAGATGTAGATTCCGGCATAGCTCAGCGGTAGAGTAGATGACTGTTAATCATTTGGTCCCTGGTTCGAACCCAGGTGCCGGAGCCATATACGCTTTTTAAGATAACCCAAAATATACAAGTTCCGGCATAGCTCAGCGGTAGAGTAGATGACTGTTAATCATTTGGTCCCTGGTTCGAACCCAGGTGCCGGAGCCATTTTTTTAAAATCCACATACTAAACATACCTCAATCCAAATTTATTATTAATGCTTAAATAAATATCAATTTAAGACAAAATGAACTATTTTTTTATAATAATGCGACCATGGATAATCTAAATATAATATCTATAATTAATACAAACAAAGGGTTACTATGAGTTCTGAAAAAAAAGTATTTATAGCAGGAGCTAGTGGGGTAATTGGTAGAATATTGTGCCAGATGCTTGTAAGCGATGGTTGGATGGTATATGGAACAACTAGAAGTCAAAATAAAATTGAAATGCTTAAAGCACTTGGTGTTGAACCAATTGTTGTGGATGTTTATGATGATAAAAAACTTGAAGAGATTATAATGTCTATTAAACCTACAATAGTATTTCACCAACTTACAGATTTACCCGCTGGACTAGATCCTACAAAAATGGAAGAAGCTTTAATTAGTAATGCAAAATTAAGAGAAGTAGGCACTAAAAATTTAGTAAATGCATCAATAAAAGCTGGAGTAGAAAAAATGATTGCACAAAGTATTGCATTTGTTTATGAACAAGGTTCTTTGCCTCATACAGAAGAGTCGGCTTTATTAAATTACGAAGACCCAATATATGGAACAACATCAAAAGCAGTTGCTAGTTTAGAAGAACAAGTACTAAATGCCCCTTTTATTGGAATAGTTCTTAGAAATGGCTTACTCTATGGAAAAGGAACAGGTTTTGATGAAGCTGTTGATTTTGTGCCACCTGTACATGTTGAAGCGGCTGCATATGCAGCATTTTTAGCAATAAATTGCAGTAAAAATGAAATTTATAATATTGCTAATGAAGATGAAAGAGTTTCAATAAATAAAGCAAAAAATGAACTTAAGTGGAACCCAGATTATAGAGTGAATTAAAGTTTTATGAAAGGGCTAATATGAGCAATAAAGAAATTGTAAAAAATTATTTAAACACATTAGAAATTAACGAAAAAATTAAAAGCTTAGAAGATATTACAAAGCTTATTAAAGCACATCTTCGAACCTTTAGTTTTTCTAGTTTAAGAGTTTTATTAAAAGAAGATATATCTTTAGAACTAAGTGCTATTTATGACAATATTGTTGTAAAAAGAAGAGGTGGTTACTGTTTTGAACACAACAAACTTATGTTTGAAGTTTTAAAAGAGCTTGGGTTTGGTGTTGAGTATCATCTAGCAAGAGTTATTAACAATACAGAAAATATCCCACCACAAACGCATAGGTTTACGCTATTAGAGTTTGAAAAACAAAAGTACTTAATAGATGTAGGAATAGGCTTTAGGACTCCTAGTATTCCTATTAAGCTTGGAAAAGAGCCAAGCATTAGTCATTTAGGAATTGAATATAAGATTGTTGAACTTGAAGACAAAACTTTTTCAATGCAATTAATTGAAAAGGGTAATATTTTTAATGCTACAAAATTTGATTTAAAAGAGTGCTATGAAGTAGATTTTGAGATGGGAAATTTTTATTCGCATAAGAACCCTAACGCGATATTTGTTAATAATTTTGTTGCTTCACGAATTGAAGATAATATAATTCACTCATTATTCAATAATAAATATTTTAAAATAACAACAGATATAACAGAAGAAATTGAGATTAAAAATAGTAAGCAATTGGAAGAAATATTAAAAAATAATTTAAATTCTGAATTTACAGTTAGAGAGGTTGATTTTCTTTATAAACAGTATGTAAAAAAATATGAATACTGAAATTCTAAAAATATTGCGGTACAAAAAATCTATCTTCAAAAGTAACTTCTGCTACTTTTGAAGAATTGTTAATAATTAATTAAGTTTTGTTATTTTGAATCTTTTTTTGCTTTTTTATCAGCTCTTTTCTCTTTTAATGACTTTGCTGGCGCTTTTTGAACAGCTTTTTGAACATCTTTACCTTTTGCCATAGTGACTCCTTTTAGTTTTGTTTAAGCATTATAGCCAAATAACAGGCAAAAGCACAATAGAGGATAGGGTTAATTTAAAAATAGACTAAATAAACTTTGCTGAAGTCTCTTGTAAGATTTTACCTACTTCTAAAGAATCACCATTATATTTAATGAGTTTAATGCCTGCAGAAGTAAAAGAGTTTGCGGTGTTTTTGCACGCTTTTTGCACAACAACATACGTGCAATCTTTTAGTGCTGTTCCCATTTTATTATGTTGTTCAATGTGGTCGGTGTCGTTTGAAGAGTGATTGCATTCATGTTCTTCTTCTGCATGGTCGTGATCAATATCTGTTCGTGGGTTAGTAATGAGGTGTTCAAATTTAAAAGAACGAAACATACCTGACCCGTTAAGTGTATAAATAGCAAATTTTGGAGTGTGACCTGCGTTACTAAAAAATGTTAAAGAATCATCTTTTACTGGAATGGCTATTTTCATATGTAAACCTTTTAAATGTATTAATTTTGAAGTATATCATTTAAGAGTTAATAACAGGTTACGGCGTTACACAAAGGTGTCAAGCAAGGCTAAAAATGAAGCATTGCTTGAGATAAAAAGATAATAATAATGACTAAAGTAAAAGGAAAGATATGACTTTTAAAAACTAAAGGTTGTATTTTAAAGAAAACTTGCATAATTCCACGAAGTCCAAGCCATAAACCTAAGAAGGCTTTTATTCCTAGAAGAATTTGAAAGTTACTTAAGCCATCAGCTCCAATAGAACCAAAATGAATATGAAACAGATACAAACCTGATAACACAGCAAGTATAAGTGCTTTGGGAACAACTTTACGAACATATTGCATAAAATATTCTCTTACTTTTGTATGTTCTTCGGTGCTAATGTCATTTTTTATTTTAGATAAAAAAAGATTATCTGTAAATAAAAAACCGGCATAAATAAAGACTGAAAACATATGAATTAACTTGATAGTTAAATAAATCATTAAAAACTCCTTGAAAGTTACAGTATATAAAAAAGAGGCTTTTGCTTCAATGATTTCTATCAATTTTCATTTCATAAAATAGATTTAACTGTTTTTAAACGAAGAGTATGGTATTGTTTATGTTATTTTAAGATAAGGGAAACTATGAATATTGCTATTTATTGTGGTTCAGCATTTGGGAATGATTATAATTACGAAAACAGTGCAAAAGAGTTGGCACAAGAGTTATTTAAAAGAGATATGAATGTGGTTTACGGAGGTTCAACTCAAGGGCTAATGGGTGTTATTTCAAATGAATCAATGCGCTTAGGCACTAAAGTTACAGGCGTAATTCCTTACAGTTTAATTAATAAAGAGATACTAAGTGAAGAGATAACAGAAATTCACAAAGTACACACTATGAGTGAACGAAAAATAAAAATGGAAGAGTTATCTGATGCCTTTATATCAATGCCAGGCGGTTATGGAACATTTGATGAGATGTTTGAAGTTATAAGTTTAGGGCAATTAGGACACCACAGTAAACCTTGTGCTTTTTATAATATCAATGGTTATTACGACAAACTCATGGAGTTTTTATATCACTCTTCAGAAAGTGGTTTTATAGATAAACGTTTTGTAGATATGATAATTGTCTCAGATAATCCCGTTGAGCTGCTTGATAAAATTCAAAATTATACTCCTGTAAAAAATAAATGGGAAGAATGAAACCAAAAATAATTATACTTTAAATCCAAGCTAAAAAGGAAAAAAATGCAGTGGCTACTTAAAAAACCTATTGCCCACAGAGGAGTACACACAAAAGAGTTGTGTGAAAACTCTTTAGGTGCTTTTACAAATGCGATAAGTAAAAACTATGCGATAGAACTTGATGTTCAACTAACACAAGATGAACAGCTCGTTGTTTTTCATGATGAAAATAGTTTTAGGCTAACTAATAACAGTTTCGAAGTAAGTGCCACCCCATATAAAGAGTTAAGAAAATTAACCCTTTTAGAAACGCAAGAACATATACCTTTATTAAGTGAAGTTTTAAGTTTGGTTCAGGGAAAAGTTCCCTTATTAATAGAGCTTAAAAATAGAGAATTCAATGAAAAAATGCAACAACAATTAGCCATAATGCTAGATAATTATAAAGGTGAAGTTGCTATTTCTTCTTTTAATCACAAAAGCATTAAATGGTTTGGAGAACATCGACCTAGTATTTTAAGAGGTCTAAATTTTGGTAATATAAAGAAGTATAACTTTTTAGATTTCCTAACATTTCTCTACCGGTTTGACCGAAGTGAACCCAATTTTGTAGCCGTAGAATATCCACTTTTAAAAACTCTAATAGTAAAATATTGCAGATTTTTAAAAATTCCTTTAATTTGTTGGAACGTTGACACCGAAGAAAAGAAAGAGAAAGCTCTAAAAAAAGTTCAAAATATAATGATTGAATAGGCAGCATAGTGAATAATAAAATTTTATTTTATTATTCACTATTTCATATTTATTAAAACTATCCTTGTTTTAAAATAATATCCCCAATTTCTTTACCAATTGCATTAGCAACTACATTGCATTTGACTTTAAAAAGAAAAAATATTCGTTTATCTTTAGAAGCTTCTAGACACTCAAAATTTCCCATTCCTTTTGAAATGATTAATTCCGCTTTTTCAAAAATACTTCTAAAAGATGTGTTAGCACGAGAAAGTTCTAATCCTGGAGTATCAACTCCTGTACTCATAACCGTTGCAAACTTGTCAATACCAATTTGTATTGCTTCTTTAGTAGTAATGTCATTAATAATAGGTTTGCCTCGTGTGGCATAGGTTATGTGCTTATTTGGGTAGAGTCGTTTAATGATTTTAATTAAAATTTTATCAAAAACATTTTCTCCTGCATTGTCGGCTAAAATTAGAACACTTTTTTTGTTTTCAAGTTGTTTGAGAAGTTTTGAATAGTGGTCAATAGCAAAATTCGTATGAAAAACTTTATTAATCTCTTCTTCTAAACAAAATTGCTCTTTTGCCCCAAAATCAATCACATTTCCAGCAACAGAAGCTTTAATTGCAGTAAAAAGTTTGTCCTCTTCTTGTCGTATTTTTTTTTCAATAAAAGGAACAAACTCCAAAGCATTTTCAATGGACTCTTGTTTAATACGCTCTAGTGGGTCTGAGCAATTTGTTTGCAGAGCCAAATATTCATACACTTCTCGTGCAACATAAGGAGGAGTGTGTTCAAATGAGAAGGACTTTGATTTTTTTAAAACTTCTTCTTGAATAGTTTTAGCAGTCTCTTCGTCTAGCTTTAAATGAACAATTGCTTTATTAATCTGCCCAACAATACACTCGACACAATCTTTAGTTATATTCATACGACTCTTTTCTTGAAATATTTTCACTATTATGATGTTTTCCAACTTATTAACGCATAAAAATAGAAACTTTTTTGTACAATAGCTCTTAAAATAAAAATATATTATTACTATTAATTAAATCAAAGGGATAAATATAAATGCAAAAGTATTATTATTCATACAATGAGTTTTTAAAAGATATTAAAATTCTACTTTCAAAGTGTCAAATGTTTGACTTTGAGGTTATTTTAGGCGTTTCAAGAGGAGGATTAACTTTGGCCCATTTTATGGGCGAAGCGTTAGATATAAGAAAAGTTTATACGCTTAACTCAATTCACTATGAAGGAACTCAAAAACTAGATACTTTTGATATTTTTAACATTCCTGATTTAAGCCAAGCCTCAAAAGTACTTATTGTTGATGACATAGTTGATAGTGGCGAAACTATGCTAGAAATTATGAAAAAACTAAAAGAGAAATACCCTTTGTGCGAATTTAAAACTGCCTCTTTATTTTACAAATCAACAGCAATAATGAAACCCGATTTTAGTGTAAAAGAAGCTCCTGTTTGGATAGATTTTTTTTGGCAAATGGATTTAACACTCGATAATGGATGAACAACATTCTTTTAGAATAGATAATAAACTATAAAATTGTAGTAAATGGCAAAATATTTATCTCTAGCTATCTGAACTAAAAATAAAATTACTTTAAGAAATAAACATTTTATAAAGCATAGATAATAAAATAACAACATACATAACAATTGTGTAAGTTTTATATGATTTTATTTGAGTTATGGCTTTGGCTTTTATTCCGAAATATACTCCTACTAATGAGGCAGTTCCTACTATAAAACCTTCGTAAAAGAGCATTTGACCGCTGATTGATAGCGAAATGAAACCAGCAATTGAGCTAAAAATAATGAAAAAAAGCGCTAATGAAGTGGCTTCTTTTATGTTGTAGTATAAAAAGCCAACTAAAATAGGGGTTAGCATAATTGAACCACCCACTCCAATACTCATAGCTATCATTCCAATGATGATTCCTAGAATAAAAAGCATATATGGATTGTGTTTTTTTACTGTCGTTGGGGCATCGCTTAGTTTTGTAAAACCAACTTTGTAAATGGCAAAAAGAACTACGGCAACAAAGAGATACTGTAGGGTTTGACTGGAAAGAGTTTTTAAGATAAAACTGCTTTGAAGTCCTCCTAAAAAACCTCCAATGCCAATTATTAAACCCTCTTTCATTTGTAGAAGTTTGTTTTTAAAGTTTAAAAAAGAACCAAAAACAGAGCTAAATACCATTTGCATAATTGAAATTGCAACGGCTTGTTTCATATCGAAAGAGGCAAAAAGTAGCAATGGTACTAAAACCATTCCTCCTCCTACACCAAAAAAACCTGAAATAAATCCGGTTAAAATTCCAAATGTTAAAAGTTCAAAAATCATTTTGTTATTGAGTTCATCGCTTGGACAAATTTTTCGTAAACATCTTCTAACTCTTTATCTTTAGCACTGGTATCAATGAGATTTTTTTCACGTAAGGTTTGTTCTAAAACGGTAATTCGTTCAAGTAAATATGTAAACATCTCTTTGGTAATATCAGGTAGATTTGCGTGTTCGAGTTTGCACCCTTTTTCTACCTCTCTTCTGATAATTTTAGCAGGAACTCCAACTGCGGTGCAGTTGTCAGGAACATCGCAAATTACAACTGAATTGGCTCCTATTTTGGCATTTTCTCCAATAGTAATATTGCCTAAGACTTTTGCACCACTACCAATTACGCTGTTAGACTTTATAGTAGGGTGTCGTTTTCCTTTATTTAAACTTACCCCTCCTAATGTTACGCCTTGGTAAATAAGTACGTCATCTTCAATAATAGTGGTAGCTCCAATAACCACGCCAATGCCGTGGTCTATAAAGACTCTTCGCCCAATTGTACACGCAGGATGAATATCCATATGTGTTAGAAATTGACTAAAGCCTCTAATAATTCGAGCCATAGTTTTCCAGTTATTGTTATAAAATCGATTAGCTATTCGATAATTAATAATTGCCCAAACTCCAGGATAGCTAAAAAAAAGTTCTGTTACAGATTCTAACGCAGGGTCATTGAGTTTAGGAACAGTAAAGTCTTCTTTAATTAGCTGCCATAAAGAGAGCTTGGTATCTGGATTTTCATTTTGCATCTTAACTCCACGTTGTTTTTAAATAGTTGTTGTCATTTAAATATTTATCTAAAATTTTATAGGTCTCTTCATCTACATTACTGCAAAGAATTTTTTTCATTTCGTTGGTATCATAGTCAATATCTTCAAGAATATCAATGATCTTTTGCGATTCGCAAATTTTTTCTAACTTCATATTGCCATTTTCAAACACAATATTAATCTCAGTAGGGTGAGAAAATAAGTTATGTTTCATACCTAAAATATCTTGATATGCGCCCACTAAGAAAAAGGCTAAATAATACTCTTCTTTTTCCAAATTAACATCGTGTAAATATAAAGGTTTTTTTGGATTAAAAGGAATTTCTCCATCGCTGTCACAAGTAATATCCCATAAACTGGCACTTCGTGTTGGCTTTCTATTTAAATGTGTAATTGGCATTACAGGAAACTCTTGTGCAATACCCCAAAAGTCGGGCAGTGATTGAAAAATAGAGAAGTTTAAAAGATATTTTTCTTGAATTTTATTGTCTATTCGTTTAATCTCTTCAAAGTCATCTACTTCTAGGAAAGAGATGGCTTTTTTAATAATTAAATGCGTTAAAACCTCTGCATTTGAACGGTCTTGTAAATCTATGTACCCTAAGTCAAAGAGTTTTAAAAGTGATTCTAAGTGGTCAATGGAGTCGTGCATATACTCTAATGCCATTTTTGAATTAATGTCATTGTACAACGAGTTTAGCTCTTCAATTAGTGGTGGATTAACCTCTTTTAGTCTTAAGTTATTGGCTTCATATTCGGCTGAAAAAAGCTCTAATACAGGAGTAATAAGTACTGTTGAATTTGCAGCTATAAATCGTCCTGATTCTGTAAAAATATCGGGTTCTTCAACATTTTTTTGTTTGGCAATATTTCTAAGAGTAAAAATAACATCATTCGCAAACTCTTGCATAGAGTAGTTGATACTTTTTTTAAATTGAGAATATTCAACTGCTAAACCCCCACCTATATTAATGGCTTTTAAGTTTTTAGCACCTAAGTTTTTAAGTTCTGCGTAAATATGACCTGACTCTTTAAGGGCTTTCTTAAGAGGTTTAATATTGGTCATAGAAGAACCTATGTGAAAGTGAATCATAGTTAAGTGGTCTCTTAATTTATGTTTTTTAAGCATCTCGTACGCTTCTAAAATTTCGGTTGAACTTAATCCAAATTTAGAATCAATACCTCCACTTTTTGCCCATAATCCACCACCTTGATTAAACAAACGAACTCTTAATCCAATATTAGGACAAGGTAGTTTTGTCTCTTTTGAAACCTCTACAATAATCTCAAGCTCATTAAGTCCTTCAATGATTAGTGTAATATTATGACCCATTTTTTTAGCAATAAAACCTAAGTGAATCATCTCTTTATCTTTAAAACCATTTACGGTAATTGGAGCATTTTTATTGTAAGTCATTGCAATAAAAAGTTCTGCTTTGCTTCCTGCTTCTAAGCCATAGTTGTATTTTTCTCCAGCTGCAATTAAAGGCAGCAAAAAATTAGGCAGTTGGTTTACTTTTAAAGGAAAAACAGCATGAAACTTACCTTTGTAGTTATACTCTTTAATAGCATTTTCATAGAGATTAAAGAGTTTATCCACTTGAATTTTTGTTAAGTGAGGAAATCGTAAAAGCAAAGGTCCTTTGTAATCTTGCGCTCGTATCTCTTTTACTAAATTAATCAATGCTGGTTTGGATGCATAATTTACTTTAACCAAACCATTTTCTATAATGAAATTGTCTTCACCCCAGATGTCTATGCCAAAATTTTCCAATACTAAAGTTCCTTTATTAAAATAGATTTTTCTTCTTTTGTTTGAAGATTTTTGATGGTAACAGAGCCATTTTTTAACTCATTTTCACCTATAAGTATCATATGTGTTGCTTCTATTTTTTCAGCAATTTTAAAGTGCTTATTAAAATTTCTTGGTTCATACTCTACATAACAATTTTGCTCTTTTCTTTTTTTCAATGCAAGTGAAAAAAGAGTTGGCAATGCCTCTTTATCTAAAGCTCCAAAATAGTAGTGCTCTTTTTTATTTTCTTTTATTTTTATAAGTTCCCAAACACGCTCAATGCCAATAGCAAAACCAATGGCAGGAGTAGGTCGACCTCCTAGAAATTCAACAAGTTTATCGTATCTTCCACCGCCTGCAATTGCACTTTGTGCGCCTATTTCATCGCTTACAAATTCAAATGCAGTTTGCGTATAGTAGTCCAATCCTCGTACTAAATTGGTATCTATTTCAAAAGCAATATTATTGGCACTTAGAATAGTTTTAAGTGCTTCAAAGCTTTCATTGCAATTTGAACACAAATTGTGTGTAATTTTAGGAGCATTAGTTAAAAGTGATTTACAGGTTTCATTTTTACAATCCAATACTCGAATTGGATTAGTTTCAATTCTTTTATTGCAATCTTCACACAATTTTTCTCTTAAATTGAATAAATGAGAAACCAAATTGGTTTTATAGCCGGGCATACACTCATTGCATCCTAAAGAGTTTAATAAAAGTTTAAATTTAATGCCAAAGAAATCAAAAATATCTTTAATCATACAAATAATATTGGCATCTTCATAAATACTATTTTCTCCAAACGACTCACAACCAAACTGATGAAACTGCCGTAAACGACCTTTTTGTGGTCGTTCATATCGAAACATAGAACCAAAATAATAGAATTTGTAGGTTCCTCCTGCTCTGTCAAACTTGTTTTGAACGAAACTTCGTACTACTCCAGCAGTTCCTTCAGGACGCAAGCAAACATCATTTTCACCTTTATCAATAAATTGGTACATCTCTTTATTAACAATATCGCTGCTTTCCCCAACACTTCTTTTGAATAAAGCAGTCTCTTCTAAAATAGGAGTTTCAATATAAGAAAAGCCATAGTTTTTAGCAATTCTTGAAGCATTTTCTATAAAATAAGTAAATAGTTCACTCTCATGGTTTAAAATATCTTTCATGCCTCTTAGGCTTTGAATATTACTCATTGATAAACTCCTCTATTTTTTCTGATATGGTTTTAATACTTAAAGAGGCATTTATAAAAAGATGATTAATATTTAATAGTTCAATAGTTTTTTTCATACGTTCTTGAATATCGAGTAAATATTCTACTCCTCTGGCTTCAATTCCATCATTTTCTTTTTGGCTTAAACGAAGAGATAACTCCTCTTTACTTAACTCTAACAAAATAACATGTGTGGGCAAATTATTAGAAGTAGCAATAATATTTAACGTTGTTACAATTTCATAAGGTAAATTTGAAGCATACGCAATACCACTTATTAGGCTTCGGTCACTTATAATCATCTTATTTAAATTGGGTTTGATTACCTCTTTTGTATGTTCAGCTCTGTCTGCTAAAAACAGAAACATTTCAGCAATATTGGATTTAGCTTCAGCATTAAGTGCCATGGCTCTTAATTTTTTCCCAAGTTCAGTTCCACCTGGTTCTTTGGTAAAAATAGCATTTGGATAATTGCTTTTAAGCAGATCTAATTGTGTTGATTTCCCCGCTGTATCAATGCCTTCAATTACAATATACATTCTGCAATTTCCTTTGGAATTAAGTGTTTAAATTTGCCATTAAAAAGAATAATTTCTCGGACAATGGTAGAAGAGACAAACGCATTTGCTAAAGTAGGCATAAGGTACAATGTTTCAATTTTTTTATTAATGGAAGAGTTAGCATAACCCATTTGAAGCTCAAATTCAAAATCTGAAATAGCACGAAGACCTCTAATAATGGTATTAATTTCAAGTTTTGTTGCTAAATCTACAAGTAAGGTGTCGAAACCTAAGACGCTTACACCTTCAATATCTTTTGTTGAAATTTGTGCAAATTCTACTCGTTTTTCATGGCTAAACATAGGAGCTTTTCTCTCACTTTTTGCCACAGCAATAATGACTTCATCGAAAATATTTGCCGCTCGTTTGATAATGTCCATATGCCCATTGGTAATGGGATCAAACGTACCACTGTAAATGGCACGCCTGTAAGAAAGTGGTTTAATAGGTTTTGTTTGCATTGTTATTCCCATCTTTTATATAACGAATTTTCTATTTTTAACAGATCAAAGAGTTTTCCAATTAGAAAATTTTCCATCTCATCTAATGTTTGCTGCTGTGAATAGTAACCTAATACGGGTGGGGCTATTGTAACATTCATAGAAGAGAGTTTGTGCATATTTTCCAATGCCAAAGTACTGTATGGCATCTCTCTAGGAGAAAGTACAATATTTCTTTTTTCTTTTAACATAACTGTAAAGGCACGTGTAATTAAATTATCTGCAATTCCAACTGCACATTTTGCAAGGGTGTTCATGGAACAAGGCAGAATAATCATGGCGTCTGCTCCAAAAGAACCTGATGCTATTGAAGCATCTATTTGATTCTCTTTATACAGAGTTACATTAGGGTAGCTGCTAGCTTTTAAAGAGATATTATTTTCCAATTTCAATGCACGTTTCGCACTTTTTGAAAGCACTACATACGTATGAATATCTTTTGGAAGTTTTTCTAAAAATTTAAGGCTCAAGTTGACTCCACTTGCACCCGTAATTGCGACAATTAATTTCAAATAGCAAACCTTTATTTGGTCTAAAATATCATGGATTTTATCGAAAATTATCTTTTATTTCAAGCGAAATAGCTTTGAATAGAGAATGATTTGACAATTTAAAGAATTTAGCTATTATATAGGCTTTTCTTAAGGCTAGTTTAAATGAAAATAGGCTAACATTTTGTATAACAAAAATTAACTTACACTGAATAAAATGTAAAATAATTAAACTATAAAATAATCATAATTATACATATTGTAAAAGGAAAATAGGATGAAAAGAACAATTAGTTTTGTAAGAGTTAATATCTACAACATGAAATATGTGGATGCACAAAAACTCGCAATTGAGCAGTATGTTAAAAAGAATAGCATTCAAGTAGATGAAGAGATTGAAATTGAAGTTAATTTACCCAACGAAGAAAAAAATATTATAGATATGCTTAAAATATGCAAACACTCTAGTACTTTAATTGTTTCAGATTTAAATGTCTTTGGACGTACCACTGAAGTGATTTTAGAGATTTTAAAATATCTTTTAAAAAAGAAAGTACGAATTGTTTCTGTGAACCAAAACTTAGATTTAATCGATGACGATGATATGTTAACACAAATGATTTTAGGGGTTATTAATATGACCATTTTATTAGAAAAAGAGTTAATGAGTTTACGAACAAAAGAGGCATTAAATGCTAAAAAAATTGAGGGAGTTAATTTAGGAAAACCTAAAGGAACGATTCAAAAGTCAAAATTCGATAAACAACGAGATAAAATTGAAGAGCTTTTAAGCGTAGGATTATCGGTGCGAAAAATTGCAAAACTTTTAGGGTATAACAATCATATTGGTTTGAATAATTATGTTAAAAAACGAAATATTCGTGAAAAAGTTGAAGAAGATTCTTACGAAGATAAAATTGCTAGCTAAATAAAAACTCTTCTTTTTAAGAAGAGTTTTTTTACTTTTACACACTCTCTTAAAAGAAATTTAACTTTATTTTTTATTCAATTGTTGTACAATATATGCTATTAAATATACTATGGAGTTAATATGAAAGTTTTATTGATTAAAGATGTTAAAGGTTTAGGAAAAGAAGGTGAAGTTCACGAAGTTAAAGATGGATACGGAAAAAACTTTTTAGTAGGAAAAGGTCTTGCTTTATTAGCAACCAATGAAGTTTTAAACAGACACAAAGCACAAGAGCGAAAAAGAGCTGAAATTGAAGCCCAAGAGATTGCATTAGCAAAAGAAGTTGCACAAAAAATCGAAGCTTCTAAATTAACTATTAAACACAAAGTTGGTGCCAATGGAAGCTTAATTGGTTCAGTTACTAGCAAAGAAATTAGTGAGACATTACTAGAACAACTTGATATTGAAGTGGATAAAAAACAGATTCAAGTAGATGCTAAAATGAAAACAATTGGTATTTTCAATGTAGAGTGTAAGCTAGGTCATGGTATTTATGCGACTCTTAAAATTGATATTATTGCATTAATATAAGGGTGTTTAATGTTTGATGCAACAACCATACTTGCGTATAGAGGCGAAAATAAAGCAGTTATCGGAGGTGATGGACAAGTTACCTTTGGACACACTGTTTTAAAAGGCAATGCTACTAAGATACGAACGCTGTATAAAGGACAAATTTTAGCAGGTTTTGCGGGGAGTACCGCAGATGCTTTTAATCTGTTTGATATGTTTGAATCAAATTTAGAACAAACAAAAGGGGATTTACTTAAAGCGGTAATTGCCTTTTCAAAAGCATGGAGAAAAGACAAGCTGCTTCGGCAACTTGAAGCCATGATGATTGTTTTAAACAAAGACCATATCTTTATTTTAAGTGGAACAGGAGATGTAGTTGAACCAGAAGATGGGAAAATAGCTGCCATTGGAAGTGGTGGAAACTATGCTATTAGTGCTGCTCGTGCTTTATATAAACATGCCAAAATGGATGAAGAAGAGCTAGTCAAAGAGTCGTTAATGATAGCAGGAGAGTTGTGCATTTATACCAATCAAAATATTAAAATATTGAAACTTGAGGAAAAAAAGATATGAATTTAACGCCTAAAGAGATTGTTAAATACCTTAATGAATATATTATTGGTCAAGACGATGCTAAAAAAACAATTGCATTGGCACTTCGTAATAGATACCGACGAATGCAACTTCCTGCAGATATTCAAGAAGAGATTATGCCTAAGAATATTTTGATGATTGGAAGCACGGGAGTTGGTAAAACAGAAATCGCACGACGCTTAGCTAAGATGATGAACTTGCCTTTTGTTAAAGTTGAAGCCAGTAAATATACTGAAGTGGGTTTTGTAGGACGAGATGTGGAGTCTATGATTCGGGATTTAGTCTATGAATCAATTTCATTAGTAACCAAAGAGTATGAAACAAAAATTCAAGGAAATATTGATGCTGAAGTTGTACGACAAATAGTTGAAAAACTTATACCTCCTTTACCAAAAGGAGCAACCAAAGAGGCTCAAGATTCATTTATTAAAGCGTACAATAAAATGGAAGAAAAAGTTTTAAATGGTGATCTTGACGATAAAAAAATAGAGATTGAAGTTCCTAAAAGAAGCAGTGTAGAAATTATAGATTCTGCAGGTCCTATTGATTTTTCTTCTGTTCAAGAGAGTTTAAACCAAATGATAAGTGGTATGGGTAAAGATAAAGTTAAAAAAGAAGTAACTATTAAAGATGCAAGAACTCTTTTAAGAGGGGTGGCCAGTGAAAAACTGCTTGACCATGAATCTATTAAACAAGAAGCTTTAAAACGAGCACAAGATGGCGGAATTATCTTTTTAGATGAGATAGATAAAATTGCTTCAGGTAAAAGTAACCAAAATCAAGACCCAAGTAAAGAGGGTGTTCAAAGAGATCTGCTTCCAATTGTTGAAGGAAGTACGGTAAATACTAAATTTGGGCAAGTTAAAACAGACCATATATTATTTATTGCAGCTGGGGCATTTCATGTGAGTAAACCAAGTGATTTACTGCCAGAACTGCAAGGGAGATTTCCTTTGCGAGTAGAATTAAATCCTTTAGATGAAGAGGCGTTGTACCAAATTTTGACCAATACAAAGAACTCTTTGTTAAAACAGTATCAAGCTCTGCTTGAAGTTGAAGGGGTGACACTAAAATTTACAGATGATGCTATTAAAGCATTTGCACATTTGAGTGTAGTTGCAAACATGAAAGCAGAAGATATAGGGGCACGACGATTGCATACGGTTATTGAAAAAGTTTTAGAAGATATAAGTTTTACAGCAGATGAAAAAAGAGGTGAAACGGTAGAGGTTTCTAAAGCCTTAGTCTATGAAAAGCTAGAAAATATTGTTGAACACGAAGATACAGCACGATATATTTTGTAGTTTTTTGAAATTTTTGATACAATTAGCGAATATAAATAAATTGGATTGGGGAAACAATGAATATAGTAACATTTTGTGAGATTGACAAGAGTTTAATTGACTCAAAAAACACAGTAGAAGTTTTTGGTGAAAATCACAGCGGTGAGGGAAATGTTGTTCTATTGGACATTAATTCTATTTTTGATTACGAAGAGAACAAATCAGATGCATGTGCCGAAGAGTATATCTCTATTGCTATCATTGATGATGAAAGTGACTATGATGCATTTAAAAACTTTGGTATTGATGCATGGATTAAAAGAAAAGATATTTCAAAAATCAACGAAATTATTGACTTAGCACAACAAAGGCTGTAAGATTATTATTGATACGCATTGCCATTTAGATAACAAAAAATATTTAGATGATGTTGATTTAGTTATTACAAACGCAATAAAGGGGGGGATTAAAGCTTTTTTAATCCCTGGTGCTGATTTAAATGACTTGCCTCGTGCAGTTATGCTCGCAGAAAAATATCCTGAAGTTTTTTTTAGTGTTGGAGTTCACCCTTATGATATTAAGGGATATAATGAAACCATTATGGAAACCTATGTCACTCACCCTAAATGTATTGCAATTGGAGAGTGTGGATTAGATTATTACCGATTACCTGAAGATAAAGAGGAAAAAGAAGAAGAGATAAAATTACAAAAAGAGGTTTTTGCAGCACAAATAGAGTTTGCTAAAAAATATTCTAAACCTTTAATTGTACATATCCGTGATGCTTCAAATGATTCAAAACAGATGCTAATAGAGCATAATGCTAAAGAAATAGGTGGCGTTTTACACTGTTATAATGCCGATGAACAACTTTTAAGTTTAGCCAATCATAATTTCTATTTTGGAATTGGTGGAGTGCTAACATTTAAAAATGCACGAAAATTAATTCAAGTTTTACCTAAAATACCTCAAGATAAACTGCTTTTAGAAACGGATTCTCCTTATTTAACTCCTCACCCGTTTAGAGGAGAGAGAAATGAGCCTTTATATACTCAATATGTAGCCAAAACAATGAGCGAACTGCTTGAAATTTCTCTTGATGAGATAAAAAACTTAACTACACAAAATGCAAAAAATTTATTTAAAGAGTTTTCTAGTTTAAATTAGTTAAAATACTTGACTATTTAACAATTTTAAAAAAAGGATTCTATTGACTAAACTTATATTACTCCTCTTTTTTTGTTTTTCCTCCTTGCACGCTGCTTTAATTGGTTCAAACTTTGATAAACGAGATATTCAAATTTTAAACGAGTTAGACATTGAGCCTTCTTTTATTACCGATTATGAGTTACAACAAATTTATAGCCGCTATTCAAGAAGTACGGATTATTATAAACAAAAACTAAGTGATGCCACACTCTTTGTGCCAATGATTAAAAATATTCTTCGTAATGAAGGCATTCCCTCTTCATTTATTTATTTAGCAATGGCTGAATCAAATTTTACAATGGACGCAAAGTCAAGAGTTAAAGCGATGGGTTTATGGCAATTTATGCCACAAACAGGAAGAATTTTTGGTTTAGAAAATAATATCTATGTAGATGAACGAATGGATTTTGTTAAATCTACTTATGCTGCAACTAAATATTTAAAACGATTGCACGATAAATTTGGAAGTTGGTATCTAGCAGCCATGGCATACAATGCAGGTGAGGGAAGAGTAATTGAAGCTATTACTCGCTCAACTATAGATTTGTATGTTGAAAAAAATGGATCTAACGCTAAAAAACAAGAGATTGAACGATACCGACAAATTATTAGTGATTATCAAAATAAAAAGATTCGTTTTAGAGAGTTATATCAAGTTTATAAAGAGGTTAATAAATGGGGCTTAGCTCCTGATATTTATACTCTTTTATCTGTTCAAACACAAAGTAAACGACAATATATTCCTACTGAAACACGAGATTATATTCGTAAAATTGTGGCTTTAGGTATGATGAACAACAAGAGTTTTATATCTAACGATGATGGGCATCTGTTAAATATGGGCAATGCAACGACCTCTATTGCAACAGTTAAAGTAAAAGGTGGAATACATCTGCAAAGTGTTGCTAATGCAATAGGAATGGATTACAAAGAGTTAGCAAAAATGAATTTACATATTAAAGAGTATATTATTCCTCCATTTGTAAATGAGTACGATATTTATATTCCTTACAGTACTCTTTCACGATTTAACCTAAATAAAGAGAACATTACAACCGATACCTATACTATTCATATTGTTCAAGCAGGAGATACTTTATCTACTATTGCTCAAAAATATAAACTTGATTACTCTATAATTAGAGATTTCAATAAGTTAAAAAGCAATATTTTATCAGTTAAACAAAAAATAATAGTGCCTACTGCAAGTGTTCAAAATGTCATTCAAAATAAAATGGTTTCACAAAACAATACGACAAAAAAAATTCAAAGCTATTATGTTAAAAATGGCGACACCTTATATAGTATTTCTCAGCGTTATAATATTGATTTAGATAAATTAATGAAAGATAATGATTTAAAAAATAGTTCAATAAGTATTGGAGATAAACTTGTTTTTAACTACTAATAAAATAAATATTTTATTTTTTTTGACAACACTTTTACTTTTTACAGGATGTTCTCAAAAAAATTATACCTATTCAAGCCCCAGTTCAAGCTCTTCTGAAACTTCATGGAAAAATCAAAACTATGAAAGTTCACCTAATCAAGAGATACGAAACTCACCAGCCATGCATAAAGCAACCATGCGTCCTTATCAAGTTTTTGGAAAGTGGTACTATCCTACGCTTGCAAAAGTTGGTGATCGACAAGATGGAATTGCTTCATGGTATGGTCCTGATTTTCACTCAAAAAAGACTTCTAATGGAGAGGTTTATAATATGTATGCTCAAACGGCTGCACATAAAACTTTGCCAATGAATACAATGGTTCGAGTGGACAATTTAGATAATGGAAAATCTACTGTGGTTCGTATTAATGACAGAGGACCATTTGTATCGGGTAGAATTATTGATTTGTCCAATAAAGCAGCTCATGATATTGAGATGGTAAAAAAAGGAACAGCACGAGTTAACGTTACAATTTTAGGGTTTCATGCAAAAGTGGCAACGACACAAGCTGAAAAAGAAGAAGTGGCAACGGTTGGTAAATATTATGTTCAAGTGGGTGCATTTAGACGCTCAGAAGGTGCTAGAATCACCCAACGTAAATTTAAACTTATCCTAGAAAATAAATACGATGTTATTATCAAAGAGGGGATATTAGACCATGAAGCTATTCATAGAGTTTGGATTAGTGGCTTTAGATCCGAAGAAGAAGCAAAAGATTTCAGAGACAACAATGGCTTAAGTGGAGCTATGATTATTGCAGAATAATGGAGAAAAAATGATTGAGTTAAGTAGAAAAACAAAAGAGACCAATATTGTTTGTAGATTAAAAATTAATGCTCAAGGCAAAAGTGAAATCAACACAGGCATCGGTTTTTTTGACCATATGCTAGAAGCACTATCTAAACACAGTGGAATAGATTTAGAATTAATGTGTAAAGGTGATTTACACATAGATTGCCACCACAGTGTTGAAGACAGTGGAATTGTTTTAGGACAAGCGTTGAAAAAAGCAATTTTCCCTATACAAGCAGTTGAGCGATATGGCAATGCAACTGTAGTTATGGATGAAGCTTCTGTTTCGTGTGAAATGGATTTAAGTAATCGCCCTTATTTGGTGTATGAAATTCAAGTAACAGGAAAAGTAGGGGAGTTTGATTGTGAATTGGTTGAAGAATTTTTTCACGCCTTAGTGTTAAATGCAGGAATTACTTGCCATTTAATTCAAAACAGAGGAAGAAACAAACACCATATTTTAGAAGCTACTTTTAAAGCATTTGCTGTTGCCTTAAGACGCGCATTGGTTAAAAATGAGAGCTTAGGAATCCCTAGTACCAAAGGGATTCTATGATTGAATTAATTGTCCTTGATGTTGATGGAACATTAACCGATGGGAAAATCACATATACTAATAGCGGTGATGAACTTAAAAATTTTGATGTAAAAGATGGATTGGCAATTTCAACATGGACAAAACAGTTTGGTAAAAAAGCAGCTATTATAACAGGACGAACTTCAAGTATAGTTGAACAAAGAGCTAAAGATTTACATATTGGGCATTTGTATCAAGGTGTACACAATAAAGATGAAGTAGTTGAAAGTATTTTAAAGCAAGAGGGATTATCGTGGAATCAAGTTGCTGTCATTGGGGATGACTTAAATGATTATAAGATGCTAAAAAAAGCAGGGCTTTCTTTTGCTCCTTTAGATGCTTCTTCTTATATAAAAGATATGGTTGATGTAGTATGCACTAAAAATGGCGGCAATGGTGCGGTTCGTGAAATGTTAGAGTATATAATTAAAGAGTATAATCTAGAAGAGGACTTTATAAACGCATGGGCATAAAACTTTTTGTAATGACGCTTTTTTCTTTGTCTGTTTTGGCACTGTTTAGCCAAGTTTCTAAACAGGATAAAAATAAAGAGACAAAAGATGCGCCGCTTATATCTTTTACAGAAGCTACTATGTATACAATTAACCATAAGGAAGTATTGCGAATAGTAGATGCTAAAAGTGCTATTCGCTACAAAACACGAGATGAAATGTACGATAGTACGATTGTAACTCGAGTAAAAGATAAAAATAACAAAGATTTAAAAGATGTTATTAGTGCAGATAAAATGGTTAAGAAAGATGACGTATATAGTTTCTTTAACCATGTAAAATATGATAGAGATGATGTTTTTTCATTAAGAACAGATGAAATGTATTATGATATTAAAAATGAAATTGCTTACAATGAAGTGCCATTTACTTCTGTTTATAATAACGATATTTTAAATGGAACGCATCTGTATTTGGACAATAAAATTAATTTTATGAAAGCTAAAAAAGCTCACTTTGAAATTGATATGAACGCAAGAAACAAGAACAACCAAGGATCTTTATGAAAATAATATTTACACTGTTAATTAGTTTTATATTTTTATTTGCCAATAATGAAGATAAACTTATTATTGATTCAAATAATTTTGAATCGGATGACAGTAAAGGCATTGCTATTTTTACAGGAAATGTAAAAATGCTACGAGCAAAAGATAAGCTCAATGGAAATAAAGTAACAGTATATTTAAGTAATGCAACCAAAGAAAATACAAAAAGAGAAGCCATTAAATATGTTGCTATTGGCAATGTCTCTTTTGAAATATTTACTGAACTTAAACACTATGAAGGAAAAGGGGATAAAGTAATTTATTTACCTAAACAATTGCAATATGAGATAATTGGAAATGGATATTTAAAAGATATAACGGAAGATAAAACGATTATTGGAGAAACTATTTTTATAGATCAAAAAACAGGAAATGCTACTGTAAAAGGAAGTAAAGAGAAACCAGTACGATTTATTTTAAACATTGAAAGCAGTAACAAAAATGAAAATAATTGATGCTTCCTTTATGCAATCGGCTCAAAGTATAGCCGATTCTCCAAGTCCTGATATGGCAGAAGTTGCATTCTTAGGGCGAAGTAATGTAGGAAAAAGTTCACTACTTAATACGTTAACTAAGCGAAAAGGGTTGGCAAAATCCTCTTCTACACCAGGGAAAACGCAGTTAATAAACTTTTTTAATATTAAGTTTAAAAATGACCAAGATCCTGAAACTCCTCATTTATTTGCAAGATTTGTCGATTTACCAGGCTTTGGATATGCGAAAGTTTCAAAATCTTTAAAAGAAGATTGGAACAGAAACTTAACAAATTATTTGCAAAAAAGAGCCTGTTTACAAATATTTATTCATTTAATTGATTCTAGGCATCCTCATTTGGAAATAGATAATAATGTGGATGAGTTTTTAAAATCGATTAAACGAGGCGATCAGCTAATTATAAATGCATTTACTAAAATTGATAAACTTAAACAAAATGAATTGGCTCAATTAAAGCGTGAAAATCCCGATGGTATTTTCATTTCTAATTTAAAGAAAAAAGGTATGGAAACTTTAGAACAAACTATTTCGGAGTATTTATATGGACATTAAATTTTTTAAACCCAAACTAAATGATGTTGCTTCAATGCAAGAGCTAGTTAAACAAGAAGTTGAAAAAGGAATTATTCTACTTAGAACTTCAGATGAAATGGCAACCACAATTCGTTCTTATATGGCAGTTGAAATAGATGGAAAATTAGCAGGTTTTTGTGCTTTACACATACACAGTGTTAATTTAGCAGAGATACGAAGTTTAGTAGTAACTGAAAAATTTAGAAATTTAGGTTTAGGAAAAAATTTAGTTAAAAAATGTCTAGAAGAAGGAACTTTTTTAGAAGTTAAAGAAGTACTAACATTAACCTATCAAAAAGATTTCTTTGAATCAATTGGCTTTCATGTTATTTCAAAAGAGAGCATTCCTGAGCATAAAATCTGGGCAGATTGCATACGATGTAAGCATTTCCCTGTATGCGATGAAGTAGCGCTGCTATATAAGCTGTAGCTTATATAGCATGAAAAGTGAAAAGTGAAAAATTTAATATGTCACTTGGAAGTCGAAACTTGTTTCTGTTTTATTTTGTTAATTTGAAGCTTTAATAAGTAATAACTAACAACTGTAAACAAACTTTTTGGATATGCTTTGAAGATGCTCAAGGTTCCACAGTTCACCAATTACTAGTTACTTCTTTTTCATCACACCTTAAAGGATTGGGCTAGGTTTCCTATTATTAATTGCCAGCCATCAATTACAATAAAAAAGATAATTTTAATGGGCAGTGAAATCATAACAGGGGGCAACATCATCATCCCTAGACTCATTAAAATAGATGCTACGATAATATCAATTACTAAAAATGGTAAGAAGATTAAAAATCCTATTTCAAACGCAGTTCTTAATTCACTAACAATAAACGAAGGCATTAATAGTGTTAGTGGAACATCGTCAATATTCTGTGGGTTTTCTACGTTTTTTATACGATAAAACAGAGCTAAGTCTGACTCTCTTGTATTCTTAATCATAAACTCTTTAAATGGTTTTATCCCTTTTTCTATGGCTTCTTCGTATCCTATTTTCTCTTCCATATAAGGTTTTACACCTGTTTCCCAAGAAGCTTTTCCATAAGGTTCCATAATAAAAACAGTCATAATAAGTGCCAGAGAAATAATTATTTGGCTAGGAGGAGTTTGTTGAAGTCCCATAGCTTGACGTAAAAGAGAAAAAACAATGACAAACCGCGTAAAACTAGTTACCATCAAAAGAAGCGTTGGAGCTATTGCTAAGAGGGCTAAGAGTAGGGCAATGTTTATTGTTTTTACAAATTGTGCAGGTTGATCAACTGCTGAAATAGAGAGGTTAATCATGGGTGCATCAGCGGCATAAAGTGAGTTGGCTAAAAATAACAATAAAAGTATAAAAAGTCTCAATATATAATTCCTAAGTAATAATGTTTGAATGATACCACAATAAAAGTAAATTTATTAGATTATTCTGGTTTCTTTATATAACCCAATTCTAAGAGTTTATTGAAAATTTTAGTAGTAATCATTCCTCCCGCACTTCCTCCATGCCCTCCGTGTTCAACAATAACAGTAACGGAATATTGAGGATTTTCGTAAGGACCATAAGTAGTTAACCATGCGTGTGAACGTTGAAAATATTCAAGCTCGTGTTCTTTCATTCTGACTTTTTCAGATTGTGGAATAGTAACAACTTGAGCAGTCCCTGTTTTACTGGCTAAAGTGACTTTACTATTTCTTAAGTGCCATTTTGCAGTTCCTCCATCTTCATTGGCAACATCATACATGCCTGTTTGTACAATTTTTAAGTGTGAAGCTGGAATATCAAGCTCTTTTGGTTTTTTATAAGCGTTTTCATAAAAATGAGGTTGTGGAAGTTTTCCTGTTGCTAAATATCCAGTATAGCGAGCTATTTGCATAGGAGTAACTAAAACATATCCTTGACCAATAGAGGAAATAACAGTTTCTCCAGCATACCAAGCTTTTTTAAATTTCTCTTTTTTCCACTGTCTATTGGGATTTACACCAACAAACTCATTGACTTGATCCAGTTCTGTTTTTACTCCAAAACCCAATTTTTCCATAGTTTTTTGCATTTCATCAATATCTACTTTAAGACTGGCTTTATAAAAAAAGTCATCACAGCTTTCTCTTATTGCTTTTCTAAAATGAACTCGTCCATGACCTTCAGGTTTCCAACATCTAAAATTTCGTCCGCCTAAGGGCATCTCTGCATTGCAATAAACTGAAAAATTGGGGTCAAGTCCATGTTCTAAAAATGACAATACCATACCCATTTTCCATACAGATCCAGGAGGATATAGTCCACTTATTAGTTTGTTAGTAAAGGGGTGATTAAAATCGTTTCTTAACTCTTCCCATTTTTTATGAGAAATGCCATTAACAAAGATATTATTGTCAAACTCAGGAAAGCTTCCAGCAGCTAGAAGTTCACCACTGTTCACATCCATAACAATAATTGCACCACTTTGGTCGCCAAAAAGTTCATGTATGTACTCTTGCAGTTTAATATCTATAGTGGTTTTAATATTGTTGTCTATGGAGACCTCTTTTTCATCAAACTTCTAGGTA
>Ga0265294_10001989_pt1 | contig 27055 bp, 23 predicted proteins | sample MunlanPumphouse3_FD_192504 | JGI IMG/M metagenome (GOLD analysis project Ga0265294, IMG submission 192504) | Groundwater microbial communities from a municipal landfill in Southern Ontario, Canada - Pumphouse #3 | ecosystem: Environmental > Aquatic > Deep subsurface > Groundwater | place... | reverse complement strand
TGGTGTTATACAAAGCCGCGAGTCACTGTTACTTCAAACACCTAAAAAGATGGAAGACAATTATAAAATTGATGTGAAAACTTCAGCTGAAGTTATCGCAATTGATAGAGACAAAAAGGAATTAACAGTTAAAAACGTTAAAGATAATACAATTTTTACGGAAACATATGATAAATTAGTGATTGCTACAGGATCAACACCAATACGACCTAATATACTAGGAATTCATAACCATAATGTTTTTACCCTTTGGAATATTCCCGATACTGACAAGATAAAAACTTATATTGAAAACAACAAGATTAAAGAAGCAACCATCATAGGTGGGGGCTTTATTGGGTTAGAAATGGCAGAAAACCTTCATGGTTTGGGGTTACAGGTTACAATAATAGAAATGCAAAATCAAGTAATGGCTCCAATTGACTTTGAAATGGCACAATTATTACACGAAAACATAACAGATAATGGTGTGAATCTAATCTTGAATGATGGTGTAATTGAATTCAAACACGAAAATGGTCACACTGAAATTGTCCTAAATAGCGGCAAAAAGGTTTTAACTGATATGGTAATTCTATCGATTGGCGTTAGGGCAAATAGTTTGCTTGCAAAAGAAGCAGGTTTGGCTTTAAATCAACGTGGTGGTATCATAGTCAATGAATATTTACAAACCAATGATGATGATATTTATGCTGTTGGAGATGTGATTGAAATTGAGCATTTTGTAACCAAAGCAAAAACAATGATTCCATTGGCAGGCCCTGCCAATAAACAAGCAAGAATTTTAGCTGACAATATTGTTGGTGATAAAATACCATATAATGGTGCACTTGGAACTTCAGTAGCAAAAGTTTTTGATTTAAATGTAGCTTCTACGGGAATCAATGAAAAAACCTTAATTTCTCAAGGAAAAATCAAAGGTGTTGATTATCACGCTATTTTAATTAGTCAAAAGTCACATGCTGGTTATTATCCAGGATCAACGCCACTAGTACTAAAAATGCTATTTACTGTTGAAGGAACTATTTTAGGAGCCCAAATAGTTGGTCAAGATGGTGTAGATAAACGAATTGACACACTAGCAACAGCAATCAGATTAAAAGGAACAATCTATGATTTAGAAGAGCTAGATTTTTCTTATGCTCCACCATTTTCTAGTGCGAAAGATCCAGTTAATATGCTTGGCTATGTAGCACAAAACGTACTGGATCAATTCGTTAAATTTGTTGATTGGCAAGAATTTGATGCGATACTACAGAATAAAGCAAAGGAAAATGAATACATTCTATTAGATGTGAGAGAAACAGTGGAACGAATGGTTTATCATATTCCTGGGACGTATCATATTCCTCAAGGTGAAGTACGAGCACGTTTGGATGAGTTAGATAAGAATAAAAAGATAATTGTCTTTTGTGCAGTTGGTGTACGGTCATATAATATTGCTAGAGCATTAATGCAATTAGGATATGATGCATATGTATTATCTGTAGGTACTGGTTTCTACCGTTCAATGCATTATAATGAAGAACATAGTTTACTAAATGAAACAGAAAAAACAAACGATAAGGAGAATGATGTTGTGATTGTAGATAAAGCAGTACAAATTTTAGATTGCTGTGGTATGCAATGCCCAGGCCCAATTATGAAAGTCAATGAAGCTATGAAAGCAATGAAAGATGGTGAAGTTCTTCAAGTTTCAGCAACCGATATGGGCTTTGCTCGTGATGTTGAAGCATGGTGCCAGCGAACAAATAATACATTTATTCGTTCAGAAAAAAAAGATAAATTAATCGTTGCTTTAATTAAAAAAGGAACTGAAAATAAAACAATAATGGCACAACCAACAGCGCCTTCACAAGGAAAGACAATTATTGTTTTTGATGGGGAACTGGATAAAGCAATCGCAGCATTCATTATTGCTAATGGTTCCGCAGCGATGGGACGTAAAGTAACAATGTTCTTTACATTTTGGGGATTGAATTTATTGAGAAAACCTAAAAAGCAAAAAGTTAAAAAATCGTTTATGGACCGTATGTTTGGTATGATGATGCCACGCGGAGTCAATAAAGCAAAACTATCGAAGATGAATATGGCCGGTTTAGGAACGAAAATGATTAAAAGCGTTATGAAAAAGAAGAATGTTTCTTCTTTGGAAGAATTAATGCAACAAGCAATGGCTAATGGAGTAAAATTAATTGCTTGTACAATGTCAATGGATATCATGGGGATAAAACGTGAAGAATTAATTGATGGCATCGAGTATGCAGGTGTAGCTACTTATTTAGGCGATGCTGAAGAGGCTAATGTAAACTTATTCATCTAGATTAAAAAGTCTTATAGGAAACTATAAGATTTTTTTATGGTAATATGTCGATGCGTTTTAATTAAGAAATAATGAAATGCTTTATCATAATGATATAAATATGGTATAATAAATAGATAAATTTATTTTTTAAGATATAAATAAGATTGATTTTATAGAATATAAAAGGAGGGTATTTATGATAATAGATACTCATATGCATATTTTTGATGATCGCTATCAAGGAATCATAGATGAGGTAGTTGCGGAAGCAAAAGCGAATAATGTAGGATTAATGATTGCCGTTGGGTATGATTATGAGTCTAGTTTAAAGGCAATTGAACTCGCTCATAAATATGACTGCATTTACGCTAGCGTGGGATTACACCCTAGCGAAGTAGTCAAAGAAAAGGATAAAAGCCTGGAATGGTTAGAATCCTTATTGCATGAAAATAAAGTAATTGCCATTGGTGAAATTGGTCTTGACTATTATTGGGATCAGAGCTTTAAAGAATTACAAAAGGAATTATTCGCTAAGCAAATTGGGTTGGCTAAAGCGAATAATTTGCCCATAATCGTTCATAATCGCGAAGCTACACAAGATTGTTTTACGATTCTAAAGCAAAATTTAGTTCCTGGTGTCATGCATTGCTATTCATCAAGTGTTGAAATGGCTCATGAGTTTACAAAACTAGGTTACTACTTGGGAATTGGTGGAGTTGTTACGTTTAAAAATAGTAAAGAAATTAAAAAGGTAGTAAAAGATATTGACATTCAATATCTTTTGAGTGAAACAGATTCACCATATTTAGCACCAATGCCGTACCGGGGGAAAATGAATCGACCAGCTTACACGAAGTATGTTGTTGAAGAAATAGCGAAGATAAAAGAAACAGATCTAGCAATGGTCGAAGAAGCTTTGGCTAGCAATGCCCAAAGATTGTTTAAGTTTTAGGAGGAAAGATGATGGTAAAAAAAAGTAAAAGGAATTTGGTAGTGGTATTGTTATTTTTAGTGTTGATTTTCACAACAGGTTGCTCACAATTGATTCAGAATGAAATTTATAATAAATCATATCATGTAACAATCGACCTCGAAGAATTTGAGGATTTAATCACAGCTGCTGTGGAGAAGACATCACCAGCTATTATCGGTGTTAGTAATTATGAACGAGGAAAGTTAGGCTTATATGGCTTATCAGCAACAGGCAGTGGTGTTATTTACGAATGTGAAGCAACTTACGATGATGGAGTTACAACAGGAAGCTGTAGCGACACTATGGACAGTGATAATGTCATGAAGTATACATATTGGGCCGTAACTAATCGCCATGTTGTTGCCTCTGAGGTTGACAATTATATTAAAGTGTATTTAGGCGAAGAAGAAATAAAAATAAGTGCTGATGTTTTAGGGTATGATGATAAAGTCGATTTGGCTGTCATTGTGTTTGAACATACAAAATATATTCAACCCGTTGAATTTGCAGATTCAAATCTAGTGCAAAGAGGTAATTTTGCCATTGCCATAGGAAATCCCAATGGTTATGAGTTTTATGGTTCAGCAACCTTTGGAATAGTTTCCTTCCCAAAAAGATATATGAGCGATGATACTGATGATGATGGCATTTCTGATTGGGATTCTGAATATATTCAACATGATGTTGCAATCAATCCTGGTAATAGTGGTGGAGCATTGATTAATATTGAAGGAAAATTGATTGGTATTAATACATTGAAGTTGGTTTCTGAAGATACCGATAATATGGGCTTTGCAATTCCAAGCAACTTAGTTCAGGAATTAATTCCTATTCTTGAACGAGGAGAAAAGCCAACGAGACAAACGTTAAAAATTAGTGTTTTTGATGTGAAAGTATTGAAAAATCCTGAAGATTATCCAGGAGCTGAAGTTCCTGAGATAAGTGGCCTGGAAGAAATTAACTTTGGGCTTTATGTAGCAGCTGTAGAAATTACTGGTCCAGCATATGGTTACTTACAAGAAGGAGATATTATTTTAAAATTTGAAGGTGTAGAGATAAAAAACACACAAACATTTCGCTCGATACTCAATAACATTCTCGAGGGGGAAACCGCAACGATTGAAATTTATCGTGGACAAGAAACAATTACGGTAGTGATTCCCTTTTAAAAAAAAGGCTTAAAGCCTTTTTTATTTTGTTGTGATATCTTCGTATATTTTTAAGAGTTGATCAGATACGGAAGCAAGACACGAGTTTGCATCACCAATTGCGTAGATGTTTTCCATACTTGTTTGTAAGAAATAATTAGTGATTAGTTTCTCATCTTCCTTTTCAAGATTAAGGTATTCACTAATTCGTATCTCATCAGTAATGATATAATCAAAATAAATAATTTTATTTTGATGCTTTAAACTATTCTCATCGATTATTTCCCAATCATTTTGAATAATAAGATGAGAAAAGGTAACAAATGGAGAAATATCTATGGTTTGTTTTAAAATAAAAATAATTGTTTTATGCATAAAGGTCCTCTTACTACTATTATAAATTATAATATAAGTGATAACATTGTGCAAGGAAAAATAAGGGTTAATCATAAATGATGAAAGTAAGCACGAAAAAAATTGAAAATAATGTTAAAGTGTGCTAAAATAAATCAATATTAAGATAATAATAAGATGAAATATGTATGATAATCGGAAAGGCTGAATAGGTGATTATTATGGGATTAACAGCTGGTATTATTGGTTTACCTAATGTTGGTAAATCAACATTATTTAATGCTATTACAAAAGCCCACGTGTTAAGTGCAAATTATCCTTTTGCAACAATTGAACCAAACGTGGGACTTGTAGAAATAAGGGATGAACGATTGATAAAAATTGTTGAAATTGTAAAACCTCGTAATGTTGTGTTTGCTTCTGTTTCTTTTACGGATATTGCTGGTTTGGTGAAAGGAGCATCAAAAGGAGAAGGCTTGGGAAATCAATTTTTATCACATATTCGTGAGGTTGATGCCATATGTCAAGTCGTAAGATGCTTCAACAATACCGATATTATTCATGTTAATGGTAAAATTGATCCAATTGATGATATTGAAACAATCAATTTAGAATTAACATTTGCTGATTTAGAGGTTATTGAAAAACGACTTCCTAAAATAGAAAAAAAAGCGCAATTGAAAATAGACAGCGAATCAGAACTTGAATATGGAGCATTAAAAAAGGCGAAAAGCGCGTTAGAAAAAGGAATTAGTTTACGTAATCATTCTTTTTCTGATGAAGAGAAAGTCTTATTGAAAGGCTATAATTTTCTAACATTAAAACCGATGATTTATGTTTTAAATGTTAATGAGGATGAAGTCAGTAGTGATAATGAATATGTTACTAAAGTAAAAGAACATGTGGAAACATCACAAACAAAAACAGTTGTTATCAGTGCGAAGATAGAAGAAGAAATATGTGAACTAGAGGATGAAGATCGAGCTTTGTTTTTAGCGGAACTAGGAATTAGTGAAAGTGGTCTTGATAAATTAGTTAAGCAAACGTATGATTTATTGGGATTAGCAACATATTTTACTGCAGGTGAGAAGGAAGCAAAAGCTTGGACTTTTAAAAAAGGAATGAAAGCTCCAGAATGTGCGGGGATTATTCACACAGACTTTGAAAAAGGGTTTATCCGTGCTGAAATTATCGCTTATGATGATTTCATCAAATGTGGTGGATTACAAAAAGCCAAAGAGGCAGGAAAAATGCGTTCAGAGGGTAAAGAATATTTATTTAAGGATGGCGACATTGCTTTATTCAGATTCAATGTGTAGAGGAAATATATGAAAGCAATAATTTTAAATGTTGGTAATGAAGTTTTAGAAGGTAGAGTCATCAATACAAATGGAGCTTTTCTGTCCACGAATCTTCTTAAATTGGGAATTACGCCAACAAGAATAACAACAATCGGTGATGATTATTTTGCTTTACAAACAGAAGTAAAAACCTTTCTTACTAGTGATAATGATATTTTAATAACAACAGGTGGCTTAGGACCGACTCATGATGATTTCACTAAGGAAGTCTTATTTGCAACATTGGGGTTGGAAATGGTGATACATGATCAAGCCAAGGCTTTGTTGGATGATTATTTTGGTGAGAAATATGCCCAATGCAATTTAAAACAAGCATATTTTCCAAAAGAAGCGATCATCATTGCTAACAAACTAGGTACTGCTGATGGATGTATTGTTGAGAAAGATAATAAAATATTTATTGTTTTGGTTGGTCCTCCTTTTGAAATGAATCCAATGGTTATCGATACTGTTATTCCTTATTTAAGTTCAAAAACAACCAACCAGATGTTAATAAAAGAGTATATTGTTATGGGGCTTGGAGAATCAACGATAGAAGAACTCTTACAGCCATTATACCATGAATATTCATTGGTAAGTATTGCTCCTTATGCTAGCCTTGGAAAAATCAGATATCAAATTACAGCCAATCTTACCAATCAAGAACAATTTACGGATGCTTGTATCGCTTTTACAAGATTGCTTGCGGATTCTATTATCAGTAGTGAAAATGAAGAAATTGAAGAAAAAGTGGTTCAGGAATTAAGACGTTTACACTGGAAAATAAGTTTTAGTGAAAGCTGTACAGGGGGAATGTTAGCAGCAAAGATTGTCAATGTCAGTGGTGCTAGCGATGTTTTTTCTGAAAGTTTGATTACCTATAGCAATCAAGCAAAAAGTAAGTATTTGCATGTCTCTTCAAAAACACTAGCCAATTTTGGTGCTGTCAGTGAGGAAACTGTTAGGGAAATGGTACTTGGTTTAAGTGCATTGACTCAGAGTGAGGTTTGTATTGCTGTTAGTGGTATTGCAGGGCCAAGTGGTGGAACACCTACAAAGCCTGTTGGACTCGTTTATTATGCCATTAAAATCAACGATGAGATAATAATCAATCATTATCTATTCAAAGGTGGTAGAGAACAAATAAGAACGAGGGCATGTTTACGTATTTTATTTGATACTTATCAAAAAATTAAGGCTGTTTAGCCTTTTTTTGTCATTTTTCTCAAAAAAAAGGGAACCAAAATATTTATATTTTGAAGAAAATATGTTATAATAAAACATAGATTAAGGGAAACAATATCAATTGTTAAGGAGTATTAAATGGGATTTTTTGATATATTTAAAAATAAACAAAAAGCGAAAGAAGCAGAAAAGTATCGTATAGGTATGGAAAAAGCCCGAAAAGGCGTTTTTTCTAAATTAAAACAACTTTTTTCGAATTATAATGAGATAACAGAAGAATTATTTGATGAACTCGAAGAAATTTTCGTAATGGCTGATATTGGTGTAGAAACAGTTGTAAAGTTTATTGATGAGTTAAAAGCTGATAAACGGGTTGCCACACTTACAAGTGCGAAAGAATTACAACCGATTATTATTGATAAAATGTTTGACATCTATTTAAAAGGAGAAATTGTAAACTCTAACTTGCGCTATCATCAAAATGGATTATCTGTATATCTATTTGTTGGTGTCAATGGTGTTGGTAAAACGACAACAATTGCAAAAATTGCTCACAAATTAAAAAATGAAGGCAAAAAAGTATTAATCGCTGCTGGCGATACTTTCCGAGCAGGAGCGATTGAACAATTACAAATATGGGGAGAGAGAGCAAAATGCCCTGTTGTTACCAAACCGGAAGGAAGTGATCCTTCTAGTGTAATTTTTGAAGCAATTGCGATAGCGAAAAAGGAAAAATATGATGTTTTATTGTGTGATACAGCTGGTAGATTGCAAACAAAAATTAATTTGATGAAGGAATTGGAAAAAATTAAAAAAGTAATCGCTCGTGAAGTTCCAGGGGCTCCTCAAGATACTCTATTGGTTATTGATGCTACCACAGGACAAAATGGACTAATTCAAGCAGAAGCATTTATTGAAGCGACAGAAGTCAGTGGCGTTGTGCTAACGAAATTAGATGGCACTGCAAAAGGTGGAATCGTTCTGGCGATTCGTGATAAATATAACATCCCAATAAAGTTTGTTTGTTTGGGAGAAAAGCTAACCGATATTGAATATTTTGATTTAGAGAAATATATTTATGGATTATTTGCTGAAATGATTGATGAGGAGTAGTTATGGATATTCTCACTAAAAAAGAACATTATATTAATCTATTTGATTTTTATAGTGATTTATTAACTGAAAAGCAGCAACAATACTTTAAGGACTACTATTTTGCTGATGCTTCGTTGGCAGAAATTGCAACAGCTTATGGTATTAGTCGCAATGCTGTTTTTGATCAGTTACAAAAAATTTATGCTATTTTAGAAGACTATGAAGCAAAATTAGGATTATATAAGAAGTACCAACAATACAATTCGTTATATGAAGAGTATAAAGATAGTGATAATCTTGAAGTGATTACCTTAATTAAAAAAATGAAAAATATAGAATAGGTGAAGCTTATGCCGTTTGAGAGTTTATCCGAAAGGATTCAAATGTCTTTGCGTCGGGTAACAGGACGCGGAAAATTAAATGAAAATGACATCGAAGAAATGATGAAAGAAGTTCGTCTTTCTTTATTAGAAGCGGATGTTAATTATAAAGTTGTAAAAAAATTTACCAGTGACGTAAAAGAAAAAGCGTTAGGAGAAAAGATTATGAAATCTTTAACTCCAGGAGAACAAGTTGTTAAAGTTGTTCATGAAGAATTAAAGGCTTTAATGGGCGATGAAGCTGTTCCCGTAACATATCGTACGAGTGGACCATCAATTTTTATGCTTGTTGGTCTTCAAGGAGCAGGTAAAACAACTCATTGTGGTAAATTAGCTACTTATCTTCGTACAAAAGATCATAAAAAGCCATTAATGATTGCTGCCGATATTTATCGACCTGCCGCTATTAATCAATTGGTAACAATTGGAAAACAATTGGGAATTGATGTTTTTGAAAAAGGAACAACAACAAAAGTGGTCGATATTGTTGCTGAAGGTATCGAGTTTGCTAAGGCTAAAGGCTATGATTTGGTAATTATTGATACTGCAGGACGCTTACACATTGATGATACGTTAATGACAGAATTAGTAGATATTGTAAAACTAGCTCATCCCGATGAAGTCATGTTAACAATTGATGCCATGATGGGTCAAGATGCAATCAATGTAATTACGGCGTTTAATGAGCGATTATCATTAACTGGTTGTATTCTAACAAAATTAGATGGCGATACCCGTGGTGGTGCTGCTTTATCCATTCGATATCTAACCAATGTTCCAATTAAATTTATGGGTCTTGGAGAAAAACTTGATCAACTTGAAGTATTCCATCCAGATCGCATGGCAGGAAGAATCTTAGGAATGGGCGATGTCGTTTCTTTAATTGAAAAAGCTAGCGATACTGTTAACGAAGAAGAAGCGATGAAAATTGCAGAACGAATGCAAAAAGGTGTTTTCGATTATAATGATTTTGTGAAACAGATAAAATGGATTAAAAAAATAGGTTCACTGAAAGGAATTTTAGGATTAATTCCTGGGATTGGTAAACAAGTAAAAAACATGGAAATTGATGATAAGCAATTATTGTATATTGAAGCAATTGTGTCATCAATGACAACGAAAGAGCGCCAACAGCCAGAATTATTAGCTCGTAGCTCCACTCGCCGTGAACGAGTATCAAAAGGTTCTGGAAGACCCTATCCTGAAGTAAATGCCCTAACAAAAAGATTTGAGGATATGAAACGACAAATGCAAACATTAACAAATATGAGTAATGATCAACTTGAAAGTCAACAACAGCGAGGGTTTCCACAATCGCAAATAAAACAAAAGAAGGGAAAAGGAAAAGGAAGAGGCAATTTCCGTTTCTAAAAGTTTTTGATATGGATTATAAGACGATTAGTAATCAATTAAATACTTTAAAAAGCGAATTCATTGATTATTTCAATGAGCGAAAACTTAAAAATGATAAAGATGTAGCCAATATTGTTGATACATATTTGGTATCTTTGGAAAATAAAAATGTTTCTTTGCAAGCTTTTAAAACAAGAATCATTCATAACGGGCACAGTGTCGAAAAATTAATCCCTATCATTAAAAATCGTGTGCTGTCCTTTACAGTTGATTTGGGTACACGAGAAGATTATGAAAAAATAAGAGATTCACAAATTGTCTCTCCAACCAAAAAGGCTGACTTATTTACCTGGAGTCAAGCTCAAAAAAAACAACGACAAGAAATCAATAATCGTTTGAATACAATTAATCGTGAGTTCAAACAAAAAATGAAAGATAACAATGACCACCTTCAAGAAAATCTTAAAGTTCACCAACAAAACATTGGGGAACTAACCAAAGAAATGAACAAAGAACTGAATCAAATTGAAACAAGAATGATTGAAGAAGGCAAAGCCAAGGACTTGTTATTACTAACGGAAAATAATTTACCAGAAATCAAGCGGTTAAAAATGCAATTAAATCTGATTCGTAAAAAAGGGTTAGAAGAACAACTAGCTTGTAAATGTTCCTATTTAAATAAGATGAAAGAAGAGCAATTATTCATTCTTGCTGAATCAGAAAAGCAAGAATTAATCAATAAACAATTAGAATATGAAACCGAAATTGAGATTAATAACAATAGCCAAAGACTTGAGATTCTGAAATATGAAGATTTAGCCAAAGACTTTATGTACGATTTAGAAAAAGAAGCACAGAATTGTGATTTATTGTTAGAAAAAAAATTGTCATGTTTAGAACGAATCAAAAAGCATAACGACAAACTTACCAATTATGAAGATGTTGGCATTGTCTTTGAAAACTTGATTATCAGACTTACTGAAATAATTATAATTTGTAAGATAAGTAATCCATACAATCCATATATGAAAGTGATTGAATCACTAATAGATTTAATTGGGGAAATAAAGGATTTGTTTGAAACATGTTTTATTCATTTAAATGAAAAAATGATTCAATATCGTGATAATATCTTTACAAAGTTTGATGAAATTTCTAGATATATCGCTTATAAACGCCATCGAAGCAAGGATGATATTAAGGAAAATATCAATGATTGTCTTACCTTACTTTATGACAATGAAGCGAAATTGTACGATAATTACCTAGATGCTACGTATCAACTTTTAATGCAAATGCAAAATCAATTAAATGTTATGTTTCAATCTGATGGCTTACTATTAGGATATGGAAAACTTTTACTATTGAAAGCAAATTATGAATTTGATATTTATAAATTTGGTTATGAAAAAGTAAACAGGAATGATGAAACACAACAAGAAGCGTTTTTACAGTTATATCATCGTCTACAAGAAGATATGGAGGGTCATATTGCAACTGCTCATGCTGTTTACGAGAAAGATATGGATAGTATTGATCATCGTTGTAATGTCTTTATTAAAGAAAATCAGGATGCAATTCACAAATTGGAAACAGAAAATAAAAAAAGAACAGCTTATATTAATAAAACTGTTCAAAGATTGTTGAAGAATCGTGATCGAAGTGTGAAACATAAGCAAATAGATTTATTAAAGGAATGCAATAGTAATATTAAAAAAGAAAAAATCATCGTTAAGAATAGACTGAAATTACTTACTTAGACTTTTTAATACTGTTTTGATTAAGGCTGCAGTTGGTTGTTCAATATTGCTTTCAATAACGGCAGCAATCGATTTTATTTCATTTTGGCGATAGCCCATTGCTTTTAGTGCTTCATTAATATAAGCGACTTTGGGGTCTTCATTTACTTTTTCTTCCCCAAAATTTATTTTACCATGTAGATCAAGAACAATTTGCTGGCTTGCCTTAACCCCAATACCAGGGAACCGTTGTAAATATTTCGTATCGCTATTCTTGATAGCATTGATAACTTTCTCGATACTATCGCTAGCAATGATTGCTAAGGCACCTTTTGGACCTAGGCCTTTTACACTGATTAATTGGAGAAACAAATCGCGCTCTTCAGAAGTGCCAAAACCGTAGATATCCATGATATCTTCACGAATGTGTAAATAAGTCCAAAGCATTATTATAGTACCAATTTCAAATTTAAAGGGATTGGCTGTTTTGATTTGGTAACCAATATCGTTGTTTTCTAATACGATATAGCTACCCTTTACAATGGTAACTTTTCCTTTCATATAATTATACAAATACATCACCGCCTTGATTATCGAGTTATGGCTAATTATAGCATAAAATAAAGAAATTGCCAATTAAAAAGTTTGGAGAGTGGAAAAAATGAACAATGATGAATTAATATTCGCTGAATATGATAAGAGCTTACGTCCGAAGCGTTTGGTTGACTATATTGGACAAGAAGATATAAAAGAGATGTTACACGTATTTATTACGACCGCTCGCCAACGCGAGGAAAGTCTTGACCATGTTTTACTATATGGCCCTCCAGGCTTAGGAAAAACCACATTGGCGAATATCATCGCTAATGAGATGGGGAAAAAGTGTCATACAACATCAGCTCCCAGTTTAAGTAGAATTGGGGATTTGGTTACATTATTGACAGAACTAGATGAAGGAGATATTCTTTTTATTGACGAAATTCATCGCTTACCACAAATTATTGAGGAAGTTTTGTATTCAGCAATGGAGGATTATTTTGTTGACATTATTATAGGCAAGGATGTTACTGCAAATCCAATGAAAATAAACTTGATGCCGTTTACTTTAATTGGGGCAACTACTAGATGTGGTGATATTTCCAGTCCATTGCGTGATCGGTTTGGAATTGTTCATCAATTAAACTATTATAAAACAAGTGAATTGCAACGTATTGTTAAACGAACTTCACGAATTTATCAATTTGAAATCGATGAAGAAAGTTCTCTAGAAATTGCGAAAAGGTCACGAGGAACACCGCGAATAGCGAATCGTTTATTTAAAAGAGTTCGTGATTTTGCTCAATTTGATAATCCTGAGTGTAAATCAATTCCTTTAAGTATCACGAAATCATCGCTTACGAAATTAGATATTGATGAAGCGGGATTGGACCAAACAGATTATAAATATATTAATGCAATTATCAGTCGTTTTAATGGTGGACCAGCTGGTTTGAATGCGATTGCTGCTTCTATATCTGAAGATGCTACGACGTTAGAAGATGTAACAGAGCCTTATCTTCTTCAAGAAGGATTTATTGTCAGAACTCCACGGGGTAGAGTCGTGACCGATAAGGCTTATCGGCATTTAGGGAAAGAAAAATGAGAGTAGAAGATTTTGATTATCATTTACCAGAAGAACTCATTGCACAAACACCATTATTGGAGCGCAGTAGTTCGCGTTTATTGGTTATGAATCGAACTGATGGGGCGTTAAGCCATCATCATTTTTCAGATATTATTGATTTGATTCCAAAAAATTCAATTATGGTTTTAAACAATACGAAAGTATTACCATCGCGAATATATGGAAAAAAAACGGAAACAAATGCCAATATTGAGTTATTATTGCTCAAAGAAAAAGATGGCTATTGGGAAGCATTGGTAAAACCAGCACGACGAGTAAAACCAGGTACAACAATCAATTTCAATGATCATTTGTTAGCAACAATTGTTGCGAAATATGATGATGGATTTTGTCATGTGAAGTTTACTTATGAAGGAATATTTTTGGAACAACTTGAAAAGTTGGGAGAAATGCCACTTCCTCCATATATTCATCAAAAACTGAAGGATCAAAATCGGTATCAGACCGTATATGCTACTACGTTAGGAAGCGCAGCTGCACCGACGGCAGGCTTACATTTTACCCAAGAATTACTGGCAAAACTTCAGGAAAAAGGGGTAACCATTTGCTATGTAACACTTCATATTGGGCTTGGGACGTTTCGTGCTGTAACCAGTGAAACAGTTGAAAATCATCAAATGCATAGTGAGCATTATTTTATGTCTCAAGAAGTAGCCGATATTTTAAACGAGGCAAAAGCAAAAGGAAAAACGATTATTAGCGTTGGTACCACTTCAACAAGAACCTTGGAATCGATTTATCAGCGCTACCATCAATTTGTTGAAGTAAGTGAAGACACCGATATTTTTATCTATCCAGGTTATCAATTTCAAGCTGTTGATCAATTGATAACAAATTTTCATTTACCAAAATCAACATTAATCATGTTGGTGAGTGCTTTTTCAAAGTTAGAATATGTGAAACATGCCTATCAAGTAGCAATAGATCACAAATATCGCTTTTTCTCCTTTGGAGATGCGATGTATATCAAATAGATGAGGAGAAAACAATGGTAATAAACTATAAATTGGTGAAAGAAGATTCCCGCTCGATGGCTCGTCTTGGGCAAATTACAACACCCCATGGAACGTTTGAAACACCAGTTTTCATGGCAGTTGGAACCCAAGCGACAGTCAAAACATTAACAAAAGAAGAATTAGAAGCGATGGATTCGCAAATCATTCTCGGCAATACCTATCATTTATGGTGCCAGCCGGGTTCTGAATTGATTAAAAGCGCTGGAGGATTACATAAATTTATGAATTGGGAACGCTCCATTCTAACTGATTCTGGCGGGTTTCAGGTGTTTAGCCTTGCAAAACTTCGCGATATCACCGAAGAAGGCGTGACTTTCAAACATCATAAAAATGGTGCTAAGTTGTTTTTATCACCGGAACAATCGATTAAAATTCAAAATGATTTGGGCTCTGATATTATGATGTGTTTTGATGAATGCCCTCCCTACCCATCAACCTATGAGTATTTGCAAAAGTCGGTTGATCGAACACTCCGATGGGCTGCTCGCTGTCAAATTGCCAACAAAAACAAAAACACGCAAGGGTTATTTGGCATTGTTCAAGGGGGAGAATATTGCGATTTACGGAAGCATAGTGCTGAGGAGTTGGTAAAAATGAATTTTGATGGTTATTCTATTGGTGGACTAAGCGTTGGAGAACCCAAAGAAATTCAAAATAAAGTATTGGCGTTTACAACCCCTTTGCTACCAAAAGATAAACCACGATATTTAATGGGAGTAGGTTCTCCAGGAGCAATTTTAGATGCAGTTGAACGCGGTGTAGATATGTTTGATTGCGTGCTACCAACACGGATTGCTCGACATGGAACAGCCATGACTCATAATGGTCGTGTTATTATTAAAAACAAGGAATATGAGGCAGATTTTACTCCGTTAGATGAACAATGCGATTGTTATTGTTGTCGTAATTATACCAAAGCATATTTACGACATTTGTTTAAAGCTAATGAAATGCTTGGCCAAAGATTATTAAGCATTCACAATGTGAATTACCTCATTACGCTGACCAAAAGAATTCGTCAAGCGTTAAAAGAAGATCGTTTCTTGGAATTTAAAGAAGAGGTGTATCAAGAATATGGCTTATATGATAATGACAAGGATTTTTAAGATGAAAAAAGGATTGCTTACATTATTGCTATTATTGGTTGTGCCTTTTCTAGGCGGCTGCTTTGGAATTTTCAATACAGAATTGGTGGCCAATCAAGATCAAGCTTTTCTAACAATCAAAGAAAATTTCGTTGAGTATTTACCATATCAGAAAGAAGATATTCCTACTTATACGTTAACATTTCCTGGCTTATCGATTAATAGCACATTGCAAAGAACAGGTGAAAACGAAGTGATTTTTAGTGGTAATGATGATTTCGTTGTCAGTGATGTCATTGCGAAGTTATTGGCGGAGTACGAAGCAAAAGAGCGCATTAGCTATCGGCTGATAACCGAAGAAACGCGTAATGAAACGCATTTAAATCGCCATGTTATCCAAAAAGATGGAACCATAAAAAGTGAAAAGGTGTATCTAAAGGTGACTGACGGTATTATTGAAAACAAAATCGCTTATATGACATTAGAAAACGGGTTGCAATTGACGATTAATTTTCGCACGTTTGAAGGTACTTATTTAGAGCAAACAAAGCGTTATTATAGCTGGCAATACACCGAGAGCATGCGACTGATTCTTTATTATCCACTAATGATTATTAAAAATAGTGATCATACAAAGAGTATTTTAATTATTGCCTTACCAAATGCAATTATCAATAAAATTGAAACTAGATACGAACCTAGTGGCTTGTTAGAAAAAGATGAATATCTTGATCCATCGTATTATACCTATGAATATGCAGACTACGATGTGCAAACATCGGGTTCAAAATATGATAATAGTTCTCAAGTGGTTGCTATCAAAGCATATTATGAACAAAACTTTAATGGCCGTGAAATTGATGGTTTGTTTTACTATGATTATCTTGGATATACCTTTAAAGTGACATTTCAAAAAACGAATTTTACTATTACTTATGTGAAGCCATTGAATTAATGGCTTTTTTTATTGAGTAACAGAAATAAATATGATATAATAACTTCAGTAAAAAAATATGAATCAAGGAGAATGAACTATGTGGATAGATCCAATTGCATTTGAAATCGGGAACTTAGAAGTCCGTTGGTATGGTATTTTAATTGTTACTGGCGTATTATTGGCATTATTTATGGGCTTGCGTGAAGGCAAAAAAATCGGAATTGATGAAGATTTTATCTACACAGGGTTGATTATATGTTTGCCACTGGCAATGATTGGTGCTCGTATCTGGTATGTTTTATTTAATCTTGGTTCTTTTGACTCATTTGCTGAGGTTATCGGCTTAAAAGGTGGGTTTTCAGGACTAGCTATTCAAGGTGGAGTCATTGTAGCGATTATTTTTGTTTTGATTTATTGTCATAAAAAGAAAGTTAGCCCATATCGGTTATTTGATATTTTGGCACCAGGATTACTAATTGGGCAAATTGTAGGGCGATGGGGTAACTTTTGTAATCATGAGCTATATGGACAAATGATCGAAGATGTCGCTTTATTTCAAAAAATATTACCTGACTTTATTACCAATAATATGTATATTTCTGGTGGATATTTACTGCCTGGCTTGACAGCAGGATATTATCACCCGATGTTTTTATATGAATCAAGCTTAAATTTTGTTGGACTAATCATCATTTTAATCTTACGAAGAAAATCAAAACGCTTAGAAAGTGGAGATTTCCTAGGATTTTATTTGATTTGGTATGGAATCGTTAGAACAATTACAGAATCATTCAGGCACGAAGGAGAAGTACTATTACTAGGAAATATTCGTATCAGTGTCGTGATGTCTATTGTGTTCATCATTGGAGGAATCTTGTTTTTAATTTTCAAGCGATTGAAAGGGCAAAGAGTTTTATATCAAGATTTAATTATCCCTGATCAAGAGAAAAAAGCAACAAAAAAGTAGTTATCAATAAAACAATTGTTATTTATGGGGTAATGTGATAAAATTTATGTAATTAGGCTTGTATGGAAAAAATATTTCAAAATAGAGTTTATTTTTTCAAAAAACAATGTTATAATATATATGTTAGATACTAGCTACTCGAGGAGGATATTATGAACAATCAAGAAACATTTGATGAAAAACCGATAATAAAGGTCATTGGTGTCGGTGGGGGCGGCGGTAATGCGGTTAATAGAATGATTGAAAATGACGTTAAAGGCGTTGATTTTGTCGTTATAAATACTGATGCTCAAGTTCTCCGATTATCTAAAGCTGAAACAAGATTACAAATAGGTAAACAATTAACAAAAGGATTGGGTGCTGGAGCTGATCCAAGCATTGGTTTAAAAGCTGCACAAGAAAGTGAAGAAGAAATCAAAGATATAATCCGCGGTAGTGACATGGTATTTATAACTGCTGGTATGGGTGGCGGTACTGGTACTGGAGCATCTCCAATTGTTGCTCGCGTAGCCCGTGAACTAGGCTGCCTTACTGTTGGTATTGTTACCAAACCTTTCTCATTTGAAGGAAGAAAAAGATTAGCACAAGCAAAAGTAGGACTAGAACAATTAAAACCCTATGTTGATACGTTAATTGTTGTCCCTAATGATAAATTATTGAATATGACGGATCGTACAACACCATTATTAGAAGCATTTAAAGAAGTTGATAATGTATTACGTCGCGGTGTTCAAGGAATTGCAGAAATTGTTACTGTTCCAGGATTAATTAATGTTGACTTTGCGGATGTTCGTAATGTTATGAAAGACAAAGGTACTGCTTTAATGGGTATTGGTATTGGTCAAGGACCAAATCGTGCTGTTGAAGCTGCTCGTAAAGCTGTTAGAAGTCCATTACTAGAAATTGATATTAATGGAGCAACAGATGCAATCGTATTTATTACTAGTAGTGTGAATATTGGTATGCAAGAAGTTGTTGATGTTATGGATGAAATTCGCGCTGCTTCTAATACAGAAATAGATTTGATTTGTGGTACTGGGTTTAATGTAGATATCGATGATGAATTGATCGTTACTGTCATTGCAACAGGCTTTGATTCACCAAGCAACGGCGATGATGACAGTGTTGTATATTTTGGAAAACCAGCCCCTGACCAAGCAAAAAAAGAAATTATTGTTGGGGAAGACAGTGCTCCAGTTGTTGAAAGACAAAAGAGTCCAATGGAAGAAGGAAAAGTGGAACGCGACAAAGCAAATCCAAAATTGCCTCATTGGTTAAGTAACCGTTTCAAATAAAAATAAAGCGCTGAATGCGCTTTTTTTGTTTGAGAATATAAAAAAACTCGACAATTCGTCGAGGAAAAAGCGTGTTATTTCTTTTTTGGTGTTTGTTTTTGATTAGACTTGTCACTTGCAGCAACGGTTTTGGGTTTCTCACTTACAGGAGATTCTTTTTCAATCTTTACAGCAGCTTGAGCAGGTTTTTTAAAATCTTTCTTTTTATCTTTCATTAAAAACGCCCTCCTTGCATAGTTAAGTATACACCTAAAAAGAGGTTTGTAAAGATAGCAAATGATGAAAGTTTTTCATCCTGTCATATAATAATTTAACTCATTTTTATGGGGATATTTGAATGATGAAACCAATGATGATATTTACAGGTATCAACTAGCCAAACGCTGAAAACAAGCGAAAAACCACGCAAATTTCACTCTTAATGGACTTTCACGACCTTTGCACATAATTAGTCGTCACTTCAACAATCACGTTTAAAAGCCATTTTTCCTGTCCGTGACTGTATAAAAAAACTATGTGTTTTATTTGACTATTATAGGATAGTATCATATAATTTATCTACAGAGTAATCAGTAAGCGTTAAGTGCTTCATCATGGGAGTATGGTGGGGACGAACACTGTCGTGGCGGTTTACTGGTGCGTCCGCTGAAGATATAATAATGCGGATCTCTTATCGGGAGGTCTTTTTTCATGAAGAAAAAAATGGTGTTTCAAATTACTTTTTGTGCGATAATGGCAGCATTATCGATTGTTTTAGAAAAATTTGCTAGTGTTGATGTGGGAATGCGCTTAAAATTCACTTTTTATGGGTTACCCTTAATGATTATTGGAACTATGTTTGGTCCTAAATTAGGTTTTACAACTGGATTGGTGGCTGGAGTCGTACTCCAGTTAACAAGCCCCTATGGAATGAGTCTAACAAGTCCATTTTGGGCGTTAGCACCTATTGCTTGGGGAGGAATCAGTGGATTGATGTATCGTGCTATTTCTCCAAAAAAAGGATTTGGGTATCTTTTACTCGTTGTCATCATCACTTCTTTAAGTGCTAATGTATTCAATACTCTCGCAATGTATATGGAAACAGTACTGATCAATGATCCATACTATACATTAGCAGCAATTTTACTAGATTGGCCAATTCGATTATTATCAATGATTATTTTAGTTGTTCCCTATACCATTTTAGTTAAAGTTATTATCAATCATCTAAGTTTTTGGAACAACGATGAAAACAAATTTCAAGAATTTGAGCAAGAAGATAAGCAGTAAAAAACTGTATTATCTTCTTTTTTAATGAATACGTTTTATTTAGTATGTGTTTTTGTTGAAAAAGAATGAAAATAAGAGTATAATATATAAGGTAGAAGGAGTAACAATATGAAAAAAAAATTAGTGATGTTAGCGATCATGGATGGCTTTGGTCTAAGCTCTGAAACGCGCGGAAATGCCGTTTATGCTGCGAAGAAGCCTAATATCGATTATTTGCTAGCAACTTATCCACATACAACCATTGGAGCTAGTGGTGAAGATGTAGGTCTTCCCGATGGACAGATGGGAAATAGTGAAGTGGGACATATTAACATCGGTGCTGGTAGAATTGTTTACCAATCGCTGACAAAAGTTAATATTAGTGTCCGTAACGATGAATTAATTCAAAAACCTGCTATTCAAAAGGCAATCAAGAATGCAATCAAGAATAATGGAAAAGTGCATATTATGGGATTGTTGTCTGATGGTGGTGTTCATTCTCATATTACTCATATTTTATATTTATTAGAAAAATGTGTTGCTGCTGGTGTGAAAGAAGTCGTTGTTCATGCGTTCCTTGATGGTCGTGATGTACCTCCGAAATCAGCAAAAGACTATTTACAGACATTACAAAATAAAATAGATGAAATTGGTCATGCGAAGATCGGCGTTGTCAGTGGTAGATATTATGCCATGGATCGCGATAAAAATTATAATCGGTTACAATTAGCTTATGATGCACTGGTTTATAACAAAGCGCCTTTAAAAGAACTGATGGCAGGAATAGATGAATCCTATGCCAATGGTATTGTTGATGAATTTGTCATACCATATCTCGCAAACATAGATTCTGCTATCAATGATGGTGACAGTGTAATTTTTGCTAATTTTCGTCCTGACCGCGCGATTGAAATCTCAACCGCATTAACAAATCTTGAGAAAACGCCAATTATTGGCGGGAAAGTATTCAACAATTTAACCTATATCTGTATGATGTTATATAGTGAAAATGTAAAAGGGGATTTGGTATTTGACCTTCAAGAATTAGATAATATGTTTGGTGATTATGTCTCTCGTTTGGGATTAACACAACTTAGAATTGCGGAAACAGAAAAATATGCACATGTGACCTACTTTTTTGATGGTGGTGTCGACAAGCAATTAAAAGGAGCAACAAGAATTCTCGTGAATTCACCGAAAGTTGCCACTTATGATATGCAACCAGAAATGAGCGCATATGAAGTATGCGAAAAGGCAGTTGCAGCAATTGATAGTGAAGCCTTCGATACAATTATCTTAAACTTTGCCAACTGTGATATGGTTGGTCATACCGGAATTTTTCCTGCAGCAGTAAAAGCAGTAGAAACCGTAGATGAATGCATAGGTAAGCTTTACCAAGCAGTCGAAAAAGTAAATGGAACAATGGTTATTATCGCTGATCATGGTAACGCAGAAAAAATGGAAGACGAAAATGGCTTACCATTTACTGCTCATACAACCAATCTTGTTCCCTGTATTATTACAAAAAAAGGTTTGGTATTACGTTCAGGAGGAAACTTAGGTGATGTTGTACCAACAATGTTAGCGTTGTTGGATATACCACAACCACTAGAAATGACCGGAAGAACATTAATAATAAAATAAAAAGGATATCAATAATTATAAGGAGGAAAATAATTATGCCATTTATTAAAGAAATTTACGCACGTGAAGTATTAGACTCACGGGGCAATCCAACCGTTGAAGTTGAAGTTTATACGGAAAGCGACGGATTTGGTCGCGCTATCGTTCCCAGTGGAGCTTCAACAGGAGAACATGAAGCAGTAGAATTACGAGATGGTGATAAAAATCGCTATTTAGGTAAAGGTGTATTAAAAGCTGTTGAAAATGTAAACGAAATTATTGCTCCCGAATTAATCGGAATGAATGTATTCGATCAAGTTGGTATTGACCAAATGATGATTGAATTAGATGGAACACCAAATAAACAAAAACTAGGTGCCAATGCCATTTTAGGCGTTTCTATGGCTGTAGCAAGAGCTGCTGCTGATCTTTGTGGATTATCACTATATAATTATTTAGGTGGTTTTAATGCTCGTCAATTACCAACACCAATGATGAATATTCTAAATGGTGGTAGCCATGCTGATAATAACGTTGATTTCCAAGAATTCATGATTATGCCAGTTGGTGCTTGCTGTTTTAGTGAAGCAATTAGAATGGGAGCAGAAGTGTTCCATAATCTAAAAAAGGTTTTAAAAGCAAAAGGATATAACACATCAGTTGGTGATGAAGGTGGATTCGCTCCTAACTTAGGTAGCAATGAAGAAGCTGTTCAAGTAATCATGGAAGCAATTAAAAATGCTGGTTATGTTCCTGGAAAAGATATTTTCTTAGCAATGGATGTTGCTGCAAGTGAATTTTATGATAAAGCTAAGAAAAAGTATGTATTAGCAGGCGAAGGCGGGAAAGAATTAGACGCCAAAGAATTAACTGCTTTTTATGCTGAACTTGTTGAAAAATATCCAATCATTTCTATTGAAGATGGTTTGGATGAAAATGATTGGGAAGGTTGGAAATACTTAACGGATAAACTAGGCAAAAAAGTTCAATTGGTTGGTGATGATTTATTCGTTACAAATACGGAACGACTAGCAAAAGGAATCAATAAAGGCATTGCCAATTCAATTCTAATCAAGGTGAATCAAATTGGAACATTAACTGAAACATTTGAAGCGATTGAAATGGCAAAAAGAGCTGGTTATACTACAGTAGTATCACATCGTTCTGGAGAAACAGAAGACACCATTATTGCTGATATCGCTGTTGCTCTTAATACTGGTCAAATCAAGACTGGTTCAATGAGCAGAACTGACCGTATTGCGAAATATAATCAATTAATCCGCATTGAAGATGAATTGGGGTCTACTGCAATTTATAATGGCATTCACTCTTTATACAATCTTAAAAAATAAGTAACGAAACCTCAGGGAATTTCCCTGGGGTTTTAAAAATATATTCAAGACTCTTAACTTTTGTCATAGAGTATGATATAATATGAAAGAAGTAAGGGTAGAAAACTATGAAAAAACAGGAAATTATTGAAATCACAACTCCCGAAATGCCAAAGGATAATCCCGACCTAAAAGTTGATATTTCTGAGGTGTATTTTGAGAGTGCAAATCAAACAAAAAACTATCATTTTTCTCCTAGCATAACAAGCCAGGATGAAAAACGAGAACAAATAAATATTGATTTAGCTAATTTTGAAGAAAAGTTAACAACAATGCTGCATTTATATCATTTTTTTAATTTATTTTCAGTGGCAGTGGTTGATAAAGAAACATTTACTAGTGCTCAAAAAGACATTGACAAGTATGTGATGCAACTTGTGAAGAAGTATGAAGCATTAAAAAAAGCGAATAACTCTCTAAAAAGGAAAAAACTTCTAACAGAAGAAATGGTTCACGAATTATATTATGAAGTTGGCGATCTAGAAAAATATTATTATGATTTGATGGAAGATCTAACTAACTATAAAAAAGATTATTTTCCTAATTTAAAGATGGCTTCCTATGCTTTTTGTAATGAGAAAACCTATCAAGAACTAGAAGAGTATACAAAATATGTAACAGATGAGATTAGCAAGTATAGCAGTTTGCAAGATGCATATGACTATGTTTGTTATCATTCTGGCGAACTTATCACCAAAACAATCACTAATTTATTAGCTTTTATGAAAAGAGGGCTAACCAAAAATTATGTTTCTAATTTCACAATCGATTATTTTTTAGAAAATGAAATCATCATGTATTATGATTATTCAAAGTGGATTGGATTATTTTCTAAAATCAATTATGTGATTAAAAAGAGTGATAAAGCAATTTTCACGGATAAGAATTTTATCTCATCTTATCAAGAATTAGAACATAAATATGTCATTGTACTGATTTACAACGAATGTCATACCACGAGGAGGGCGTAATGAAAGGCGATTTTCACATTCATACGCATTTTTCTGATGGAACATTAGCAGTAGAAGAAGTCTTACAAAAAGCGAGTGAAACCTTAGATATAATTAGTATTACGGATCATGACACTTTATCAGGAGCTCGTCTTGCCAGTATATTGGCTGGTAAACATAAAGTCAAAGTGATTTATGGGCTTGAGTTATCAACAGAATTAAACAATGAATCTGTTCATCTATTGGGATACTTTAAAGATTTAGATGAGATCTCCCCATTAGAAGCAGCATTAGAACAGCAGCGTCAACATCGAATCAAACGATGTTATCAGATTCTTGAGCGCTTAGAGAAGTATTTTCATATTCAATTGGATATGACTCCCTTATTGAAACTACATAGTATTACCCGGGGAAGTATTGCCAATGAAATCGTCGCCCAAGGATACCAATATACAAAAACGCAAATCTTTACCCAAATGATTGGGGATGGTTGTATTGCTTATCTTCCCAGTACAAAGATTTCGACACAAGAGGGAATTGCTTTGTTACGGCAAGCAAAAGCAACGATTGTATTAGCTCATCCAGTGCTTTTAAAAAAGAATAATTATCAAGATATAGTTCGGTTGGGAATAGATGGTATCGAAGCAATATATCCATTAAATACCCCCAATGCCACAAAACGATTTAAAAAATTTGCTCTTTCTCATGATTTAGTTTATACAGCAGGTAGTGATTTTCATAGTTTTAATGACTATAAACATGGAAATATTGGTTGTTGCCCTCTTGAAGAAGAAGCGTTAACAGCATTTATTAAGAAAGTTATGGAATAGTGTATGAATGTTAGAAAATTAGCATTAGAAGCAATCGAAAAAATAATGAATAAAAAGGCTTTTTCCAATATTGTTGTGAATGAATTTCTCAATAAATTTGAACTATCAGAGGAAGATAAAAGCCTATTTACCAATCTTGTTTATGGAACAATTCAAAATTTGATGACGATTGATTTCTATTTAGAACCCTACATTTTACGGAAAAAGCCAAAATCATGGGTGAAAAACCTTTTGTATATCAGTGTGTATCAAATTGTTTATTTGGATATTCCCGAGTATGCCATTGTAAATGAATCGGTAGATATTGCCAATATCAAAGATAAGGCAATCGGCTCTTTTGTCAATGCAGTTTTGCGTAATTTCTTACGGAATCCTTTAAGAAGCCTAGATGGCTATGATGATATTCAACGTTTAAGCATTCAATATTCACACCCACTATGGTTAGTAGCCTATTTATTAAAAGATTATTCTCTAGATATATTAGAGAAAATCTTACATGAAAATTCTGTTATTAAACATGATGCGATTAGAATCAATACATTGAAAACCACCAAAGAAGAAATGATCAATAAATTGACGACTGCCAACATGAAATTTACGAATAGTTCTTTGGTTGATGATGGACTTATTATTTACCAAAGTATTGTTAACAATCAATTATTTACAGATGGACTTATTACGATGCAAGATATCTCTAGCCAAATGGTAAGTGAAATAGCGAATCCCGCTCCCAATAGTTTGATTCTAGATTTATGTGCCGCTCCTGGTGGGAAAGCTGCCCATTTAGCAGCGCGAATGAACAATACGGGAACTATTTTTGCCTGTGATGTTTATCCCCATAAAATTAAATTAATGGAACAAACATTTGCTCGTTTGGGGGTAAAAAATGTTAAAACCCAACTAATCGATGCTCGCAACATTGCCAATAAAGTAAAAGAAGAGTCTTTTGATTATTTACTTGCGGATGTACCATGCAGTGGCTTGGGCGTATTGAGTCATAAGGTTGATTTAAAATATCAAATTACGATCAAAGCAATTGAAGAAGTAGAGTATTTACAAGAAGAGATTTTAGAAAAATCATATCAATTATTAAAGCGTGGAGGTTACTTGATTTATAGCACCTGCACGATTAACAAAGATGAAAACGAAAAGCAAATTGCTAAGTTTTTACGTCGCCATGAAGAGTTTACAAAGGTTGAAGAGAGGATCATTCTTCCTTTTGAACATCAAACAGATGGTTTTTATATTTGTAAGTTAAGGAGAACATAACATCATGCTAACAAATGGGATTTACAATTATTCTCGCGAGGGCTTAGAAAAATATTTTTTAGAGAAACAACAAGCAAAATTTAGAGCTACACAAATTTTCGAAGCGCTATATCGAGCAAGAATATCTGCTTTTTCTCAGATTACGAATATTAAAAAAGATATTATCGAGCAATTAGAAAGTGATTTTTATTTTACAAAATTGGAAATTGTTACAAAAAGTGTGGCTAATGATGGCACAACGAAGTTTTTATTTCGCTTAGAAGATCAATCGTTAATCGAAACCGTGTTAATGATTCATGAGTATGGTTACAGTGTTTGTGTGACTTCTCAAGTCGGATGTAATATGGGATGCGCTTTTTGTGCGAGTGGTACAACAAAAAAAATCCGCAACTTAACGGCTGCGGAAATGGTTTTACAAGTTCTAACCATTGATAATTATCTTCGTTTAGAAGAAAAACGTGTTAGTCATGTTGTTGTTATGGGGATTGGTGAACCATTTGATAATTATGAACATGTGATTGAATTTATTAAAATTATCAATGACGCGAAAGGCTTAGAGATTGGAGCTCGTCATATTACTCTGTCAACTTGTGGGATTGCTCCTAAAATTTATGAGTTTGCTGAGCTAAAGTTGCAAGTTAATTTGGCGGTTAGCCTTCATTTCGCAAATGACAATAAGCGCAATCAATACATGAAAATAAACAAAACGTATGATCTTGAAACACTGATAACAGCACTAAAGAGCTATTATCAAAAAACAAACCGTAGAATCACGTTTGAATATATTTTGTTGCAAGGAATCAACGATTCTTTAGAAGATGCGAAAGAGTTGGTGAACCTGATTCGTGGAATCAATTGTTATGTCAATTTGATTCCTTATAATGAAAC